>JACCDR010243978.1_pt1 | contig 58228 bp, 83 predicted proteins | sample 7446431 | NCBI WGS metagenome assembly JACCDR01 (sample SAMN15323443, study PRJNA562643) | freshwater metagenome | isolation source: river surface water | place: USA:Blue River Watershed | collected 2017-08-17 | reverse complement strand
CTTGCGGTTGCGCGGGTCAAAGCTGGCGTGTACCCAGCGCCCGTACTCCACGATCAACTGGTCGAAAACCAGCGTCCCACTGGCAAGCAACGTCGCCACGATGTCGTGAGGCGTGCCAAATGCCGGGCAAGTGAAGTCCACCGCATGACCAAAAACGTGCGCGCTGGAGGGTTTGGAACCAACGAGCTTGTTGAGCGCCGGGCAACGGTAGGCGCTGGAAATCAGGATTGGCTTGCCACCGAGTAGCTGGCGCACTATCTCCATCGCATAGGCTGTGCGGTACAGGTTTTCCAGCACATCGGGCGGCGGGTCATTGGCGATGCCTGCCCGTGCCGCTGTTTGGCTTTGTGTGAACTCGTCGAGGTGGAAGTTGGTCGAGAGGTACGCAGTCATTTGGTCCACCTCACCCACAACACACCAGCCAGCACAGCCAGCACGACCAGCGTGCCGACGAATAGGTATTCAAGCATCTGGCTTCTCCTTTTCTTCAGGTTTGAGCAGGTCATCTAATTCAGCTTGCATATAACCCGGAACTTCAATGTTGTGCTCACGCATGAGCCCCACGAACTGACGCACCAGCATCTCGGTTCGCGTCAGTTTGGTTTGCTGGCGGTGCAACTTCAAATCCATCTGGTGGAACGCGAGTCGCAGTTCTTTGTTCTCTGCACGAACCTCTGTCATTTGGTCTTGTAGCATCCTTATTTGCTGCTCAACCGCACTGGAGGCTACAACGTCTGTGCGACTTTTCATCCAGTTCAGGTAGAACTGCCGCCCGTACCATGCAAGGGTTACTATAAGGGCCGTGCCCCCGGTAACCGCTGCCGGGTCAATCTGTTCTATCGCCATGCTGGATACCTCACAAGCAAGAATACGGAAACAACGCCCGCGATAGTCACAGCGCCGATGGACCCTTGCGATATGGAGCTACTGATACTCACAGCCGACCACAGCGCGACACCTAAGAAGCCCTCCACAACAAGAGTGGCCTTTGAATATCTGCAAGTAACCGCCCCGTATATTGTGACGCACCCTACAAGCACGAACAGCAACGCCCACAAGTAGGGGTGCATGATGAGTAAGGTGATGCGATATTCAAAATGGTCAGCGGACACCCGACCAAGAAACAACCCGTAACCAATGGCTGCAAACCCGAACCAGAATCGAAGGAGTGCCGTACTGCCTGTGAGCAGCAAGCGCTGGAGATTGTTCATTTTGTACCTTTGATACTGGCGTAGATGATGGTGACCATCGCCAAGGTGTTGAACAAGGTCCACAGCACATTTGCATAGTCCTCACCCATCCGATTACCGGCGAAAACTGACCACGCCCACGACGTTTGGGCGACCAGCATAAGCATTGCGCACATCATCCCCATGCACGCTATACGCTTGACGTGTCGGTCTCTGGTCAGCAGGCCGCGCCGGGCCGCGAACACCACCGCAAACAAGGCGAGCACCATGGGGATGGACTCAAAGAGCAGTGCCATGATTCACTCACTTATCTGACAGAGCGCCAGTGGTGACCTCACGAAGTGTCATCATTGCGATAGGCCAGATCATCAGGAGATAGCCGCGATAGGCTTCTGGGATGAAACTGGTCACGAAAGGTGCATTGATCTCAAGCAGAGAGACAATACCGAGAGCAAGTGCTGTCAGGTATGTTTTCGATTGCAAGCGTTGTTTGATTTTGTCTAGCATGATTTGGAGTTTCCTTACGATTTAACGCGTTGATTTATCAAGAAACTTCATATTCGATTTCACCGAATAAGAAAACTGTACCGGTACTTGGCATATCTGTAATTTCAAGGCTTGCAAGTGGCAAAGTTGTCCCGGCGCACACAAAATCAACTCTGGAAGTTGCGCTTACCACACGTGAAACAATTTGCGTATACCCAGCTTTTGTTACCCCCTGGAACACCAATGTCCCCACGGCGCTTTCAATGCCTGTTTTTGCAGTAAATGGGAGCCCGGTGATTCTAATGGCACCTGAAGCCGTAGTGTGAGTTGGTATAAATTGTAGGTTATATAGCACCTTTATAAATCTACCGCGTCTTTCATAACGCCCGACTTGCTGTGAGTAAGCAATACTTAAGTTACCAACAGTAGCACAAGTGAATTCTGGAGTCCATGTTCCATATTGATTATATAAGAGCGAAGGGTTCGCCTCATTGCTTGAAGTGTTATTTATGCGGGTATCAATACTTCCGTTGCTATCGGGCCAACTAACGAACGTTCCAACCGAAGTGCCGGAAGTGAGGATTTGATTCGTTTCACTGTAAATCGTGCAATGATCTACAACATAATCAATAGCATTTTCAAGTTCTATTGCCCGAGCCTCATTGGTGTTACCAAAGAAATAACAATCGCGAATGGCTAGATTTTTTCCACGACCGAAGAATTGATACTCAGCGTGGCGGGTCGCCCCGGATGTGAGAGAATATTGATTAGCCTCAAAATAACATTTATTGAATACAACGTTTTCAACAACATCAGATTCCTGATTAATATATGCACCCTCAGTGCCGTTCAATTCTAAAACACAAGTGTCGAAGGACAACGATGTGCCTGACTTGATCCATACCCCACGCGTATCATTTGACTTGATAGTGCAATTAGCGAAGCGTTGAGCGGTGGGGGTAGAATTGGCGGAGTTATGGTATATTTTTACGCCGACATAGTTATCTGTAAAATAGCAGTTATCATAGTTTGCAATAACCGTTTCTTGCACATCCAGCCCGATGTCATTTGTACCGTCAAACCGTGCAATTGTCACATCCCTAAGCGTAATGTTACTAACAAGAGCAGCAGCGCCAAGTTGTACCCCGATGCAGTTCGTGGTATTCAAACCGTCAACTACAACACCTTGCATGGTAGCCCCGCCCTCCATGGTTACAGCAACAGAGACTGCGGACGTTGGTTGGAGTGTTGAATTATTAAACGCACCCACAATAGTGGTATTTGCAGGTATATTCAACGTTGTAGTGTACTTATACTTCCCAGGGGCCAAATTTCCAATTCTGGCCCCACTGATAGACGTCTCAAAGTTTCCACTACCTAAAGCAGCAAGCCATGCCAGTAGTGCAGCAGTGTCATCAGTAACACCATCTCCAACAGCACCAAACTGCTGCACATTAACTTCAGTGGTATTTCCACCGTTGTTATAAATCTTCCCAATCTCCGTCAACGTAGGGTACACCCCCTTGTTGATAATCAGATTACCATCAGCATCGGTGTTGAAGGTGATGTTCTTGGATGCCGTTACGTTCTGCCCTACTTGGACATTGGCACTATTTATTGTTGACATATTTGTTTCTCCTTAGCCTTGGAACCCGTTATGTGGTAAATAGCTCATGGATGGTGCGACCGAATAGTCAACTTCCAACGCTTCAAGTGGAGCAAGCCATATGCTGTTCGGAACAATTACTGGGCCTAAAAATGAGGCACCATCCCGGTATCGACGAACTTGGTTCAATGTGCCGGATTGGATGATGACTTCGATGTATTGCCGGGTCGTGTTTTGCCACGTAAACGGCGAAGCACCTACAGAAATTCCCACACGTGCTTTGAGAGGGTAAATGTACGTCCCGGCTTGCTGATCAAACAGATTTTTCCATTCCGTTGCATCTCCACTGTCAAAGAAACCGCCTGACCCCAGACCTAAATAATTGACTGTTAACCCCTCAAACACGTTTTTAGTTGCCCCGCTCTGAATTTCTATGCGCTCATGCAGACCGCCAGAAACTTCCGCACCACCGCCTTGAAACACTATAGAGTTTAGCGAGTAGCAATTTATGAGCTTGTTGTAATAACCGGCGTCAAGCAGATTCGGTATACCTACGGCATTTTCCATTGCGTAACCAATAAATGTGTTGAATCTAGCCAAAGAAGATAGGGCTACATTGCGCGTAGTGTTTGACTCCGCAGTACCGCCAACAAATGTGTTTTGGTCTCCATGAATAATTGCGACACCTTCAGGCATTCCCTCCATGATGGCATTGACAAACACGTTATTTGTAGAGGCACCGAGCCCGACGCCTGCACGAGTGCCCGTATCAATAAATATTCCGTAGTTTGGAATCGAAGTCATTGATTCGTAGTCCGTAGAGCACATCAGTTGATTGAACTGATTTATACTGCACGCATTGAATTGGAAGGCCACACCTGTGCTTGTCTTTCCATTCGCAACCGTAACATTGTCCCAATTACAACGCGCCAAACCGTATGCGCGAATCCCGTAAAGGGTGTTGCTGTTACCGACTATTTTGATATTACGAAGATTACATTTTTGGATAAACGGGTCTGACGGTGAACCAGACTCAAACGCCCACATCAGTAAAGCCGTATGATTCGCTGAAGAAGATACACACTTTAGTACGGAACCACCGTCACTATCACCCTCAATTGTCAATCCAGTGTATGCCCAGTTTCCTATGTCGGTGTACTCGTAAGTGCCTTTTGGCACACGCAGAGTGATCGGAAGATTTGCAGCAACATACGCTTTTGCCAATAAAAGAGCTGCAGTATTTGCTGCCGCTGTTGCGCTAGGACTTGCCCCAAAGTCCGTTATGCTAACATTCTGACGCAGCTTGGCTTGCACAGTAGTAGCAACTGCTCCAGTCCCTGCGGGTGTATACACAGCATTACTTGCTCCGTCAGCTTGGGTAAGCAACGTAGAAGCAGTAGCTGGAACCGTAACAGTTACGTCTACACCCGTAGATGCAGGCGACAGGATTACTCCACCGCCACCTGCTGATTTGAGATTTAATGACATTTTTGTTTCTCCTTAAACGCCTCTAGCAAGACTTGCTTGGAAGTATGTATCTGTCGCAACGGCAGACGCACCTTGTCCGATAGAGAAATATGTGTAGAACTCAATGTAGTCTGTCGATCCATTGAGATAAACAAGGGCGCTTGTTGTGTTTCCGAATAACGTATCCCCTGAAGGAATTGAGCCAATTTTGTACGCAGACCCGTTTTTATAAATGGCGCAAATTACCCGCGACTGTGCTGTGCTCACAGCAATCCCACAATTAGCTTGGTAATACCCTGCCTCGCTAGGCTGAAACCTATAATTTGTTGTACTGTCAAAAGCATTGTTTGTATCGAACTCCTCGGACTGCAACTGAACCCTTGTCCATGTGGTAGATGGGATTGATTGACTTACGCTCTGGTATGCGCTGAAAGCTGGTCCCAAACTAGACTGGAATGTTTTCAAAACATAGTTCGCGCCGTTTGATACAAATGTATAAACACTTTTTGCCCCTGGAGCGACTGATGGTTGTGGAATGGCGGGGGTAGATAAGAAAACGCCTGTAGCCCCCCAGGTGATTGTCCTGCTACCAGTTCCGTCTTGGGTAACAATCAGCGTTATATCTTGCCCAGTGGATGTAAGCCCCGGCGCAAAAACACCATTGCCTGCATTGCTGTCAAGCGTTACTTGCATTGTTGTCGCAAATCTTGGGATCGTGAATCCCCCGCCTGTGATGCCAACTTGTGTGGCAAACTGCGTGTTTAGCGGTATTTGAGTACCAGCATCATCAATTAAAAATCTGCTTGGTGACAGGCAGTTAAGTAGTGACAATGATTCACGGTTGAATGTGCTAGATGCTATCTCAATATCACTCAAAAACGTGCAGCTAATGAACGTGTACGGAACCTGATCAGACGTCCCTTTGTCGATGTATACAGACCTATTCGCTGTGTCACTTGTAAACGACCTGCAATTTTCAAACAAGAATGCTTTTTCGTCATTAGTTCCGGTAATACCGTAGTACAAACCGCCGCCACCCTCTTGCCAGAACCCTATGACAGTCAAACCAAACGCGCCAGCAGTCGTCGAATAAGGACTTGCATCATCGGCTTTGTTCTTGATAGCAAAACCAGATGATGCGATACCGGGGTCAACTGTCATGCCGCCGGATTGACAGTTGAGCAGAACGCTTTGCTGCCCTCCATGATCAAACCAAAAAGCGTTTAACGTGTCTTGTGGGCTAGGCGCGTCGTCCAAGTAAACCATCACGGTGTCCAGCATTTGCTGATCAGCGTTCCATTCGTTGATGTGAACAGCAGCGCGAGCGCAACCGTACATCGTAAGGTTACGGAACACGTTTCCAAAGAACTGACGATCACCGGGTGCGGCAGTCGGATTACCATCTTCACCAACAATAACACCGTCTCGCAAGGCGTAATGAATGGAGCAATTTTCAACAATGTTTTTAATCGAGCCCGATGTAGTCACAGACGACATGAACTGCAAACCATACCCCGCTTTGTAATTGCAGTTAAGGCTGATACCGCGCCACAAAACTCCATCAGCGCGGTCAAACTTCACCATCGGCTTTGTGGCATCTGTAGCACCAATCCATTTCAAGCGGGTGCGCAGACCATCATTGATCGGACCACGGGTGCCGTCATACCCACTCGCCCCGATGAACTGAGCCGCCATCAACGGAGAAGGTGGAGTAATGGTGTCTGAAATCAAATAGTCACCCGGGGGAAAATACAGACTCCTGATTTGATAGGAGGTCAGCGCATCAAATGCCTTCTGCAGCGCCGCTGTAACGTCTCCGGTTCCAGCCTGCACGTTTGCAATCTCAGACGCAGTCATGAAGTCAAAGACACTCACACTTTCACGCAGTTTTCCCTGCACTGTTGTCGCAACTGCGTTGCTCCCCGCAGGTTGATATACAGCAGCAGCCATGCTAGCTGCACTCAAGGTGAGTACGTCACCGCTTCCGTTAATTGATGTGCTCATTCTTTAATCCTCAGACGATTGTCCATGTGGACCCGGAGGGTACAGTAACCGTGACGCCAGCGTCGATGGTGATAGGTCCGGCGGTCATTGCGTTCTTGCCCGTGGTGATGGTGTAGTCGGCGGTTACGTTGGTGCCGTTCTCGTAAAATATCTGATCAGCACCGCCGCCGGAAGCACCCCCGGCTACTGACACCACGACACCGGAAGCGTTCTTGGTGAATAGTTTCCGGTCTGTGACATTAACCGCCAGTTCGCCTTCGAGCAGATTGACCGCCGAAGGTTCAACCCCGGCGGTGCTGGAATGATAAGCCTGGATTGAGGTATAACCTGATTGTGCCATGGTGTTACTTCAGATGTTTGAGTTTGTAAAGTGTGGCCAGCTGGGCGGCGGTCAATTCATCCAGCATATTCTCCAGTGCCGGAATTTTGTTGCAGATTTCTGCCCGGTGTTCGGTAATCCACAACACCTCGTCTTCAATAGCGGCAACCATGTCTTTCTCGGCTTTGGCTTTGATCAGGCCGAACATGCCTTGTTTAGCCTCAACGAGCGGGTCCAACTTGTCCACCAAGCCTTCATAAAGCTCACCCAGCGCCCGGTGCTCCTCACCGTTACCGGTGGTCCAGTGGGCGATGTGCGCTTTGTCGCGCAGTTTGAACATTCGTTCGATCAGTTCTTCAATCATGTCAATCAATCTGGAACAAGTGGCCCTGACCGTCTCCAAACATGGTCAGAGATGCTTGGTTGGTACTGTTACCAGTGGATATGTCAGTATCCGGGCGGTAGAAAGGCAGCGTTATCGGGTCAGCCGGGCGGGCCGCTAGACGGTAGGGGTCATATTGGTCCAAGTCTTCCCGACACACCATCAAACCGGGGCTATTCGGGTCAGACATCAAATCAACCAGCCGGAATTTACGCGAACACCGGGCGCACAGCGCGATACCGAAAGTGGACTGCCCTGTGGGGTCTATGAATCGGCTCATCGCGTATAACAGCTAATATACGGTTGTATATACGTTGGTGCACCAGAATTGTCACCGTCGCGGGCCGTTTGCAGCGCCATTGCAGCCTTGGTATCCAGCATAGGGATTAGGGCGGCATCTACCGCCGGAGTCTCCAATGCCACCTTGGCTGCTAGACCGGCGACGATGGCCTCCAACCAGCGTTGCGGCACTTCTACTTCCTGCGCCAGGGTACCTACGTCCATGATGTGACGCGAGCGCCATATAATCATCTGGGAGTGTTCGGCGTTCAAATCAGGGGCTGGCCACAGGTTGAGCAGGGGATTCACCCGGGCTCGCTGGTACCAGAAAGTCGTGGGGCGACCTTGAAATACCCGGTTGCTCTGAGCCACATAAGTGTCGCGGTTGAGCACACCCATGGGTATCTCTTGCATGGTACCGCCGAGGAAGAACTCGCTCGTCACCATTGGGTCGGTGGAGGTAACTCGGAAGTAACGCGCCGCACTGGCGGGAACGATGTCCGTCCAAGTCCAGGCCCCAGCGGAAACGCTGGTGCTCTGTGTGCCTACGGTTGTCCACGTGGCGTTGTCATCAGACACCTGAAAAGTCACCGCAACAGACGCTCCGGACCACTTAATACCTACCGTGTTTACCGAGTTGGCTGTGGTGAAGTCAGCGGTGTACGCGGTAGATGTTGAGGTGGAGGACGAAGGAGTCAACTGTAGCGGGGTGCGCAAATTGACATTGAGCACTTCCACCGTGCCGGTGTCCAGGGTGACTACAGGTTGCCCAGCGTACAGCGCGTAAATCTGACGCTCTACGCACCAAGACGGAGGCTTTGGGTTTACAATGTCACTCAGGAACAGGTAGAGAGCATCCTTAGCATAAGAATGCATCTCGGAAGTGATGGCCTGAGCGTTTAGGCGACACCTACGGAAAGCACTGTCAATCACCTTCAGGGTGTTGAACGTGGTTGTGCTGATTGTACCTGAGACCGCCATTGCTGCTCCAAACTGTTATCATCTATCCAGTTTGGCCCGCTGTGGCAGCTGGCCCAAGTTATGGAATTATAACCCAAACTTGCTTCGGAAGCAAGTCCTGATTATCCTATCACACTGCTTCCCCCCACTCAACTACCGTATCGCAGACCCCGTTAACCACGGTTGCGGTTATAACTAAGTAATCACCGCGAACTACTGGGTAATCTATTCTGTCTTGGAAGGGATTGTTGGTTTCTTTTGTCACGTTGGCCTGCACTGGTATGACAGTGACAAGTGTCATCAACGCAGTATTCACCGCTGTAGCTGAAACAGCGCCCGGATTTGAATCTGGCGAATCTGTTTGTATGTAGGAGCCATTACCTCTTGCAACAAGAGTAGCCCCGGTGATAGCGGCTGGGTCACGAGTCATCCACACCCGAAATACAGCTTTTTTATCGCAACTTAGTGATATACGGGCAAGTTCCAACATACGTGTGTTAGTCACAAGACCCACTGTTAGTGGGTTGTAAATAACTACGAGCGGTTTGTCCGTTCCGTTTAATGCTTGCTCCGCATATACAGAACCGTATTGCAACCTGTCGTCACTACCGTTTTCACTGGAAATGTCCACGCAACCTGTCTTTATTTCGGCGTCTTGAGTGATACGAATTGCACGGAAATACGCAGGCAGGGCCGGGTCGTTTAAACTCAAAGTGGTGAGAGTGCCGAGGTTTTCAATAGTGTGTACAAGCGTTAAATTGATGAAGAACTTGTAATTACCAACACCTCGCCACTGGTACTGGATATCGTAGATGTTACCTTTCTCGACGTCAAAGCCCGGGACCACTGAGGTGTCAATTTCAAATTGTCGCTCCGTTAAATTCCGTTTCAGCACCGCATATAATTTCCCATTTGTTTCAAGTCTGAAGTAGACCCCGTTTTCGGGAGTGCTGAGACCCCAGTCACGTATCGCATCATTATTTTTATTTGGGCATAAGATAGAGGATGAGTACAAGTGACCGCGATTGGGTTGGTACCTTGGAGTAAATCTAGACTCAAGCTTTACGCTAGATTGGGTAGAATCGGCTTTTATTATTCCTTCACCGCTGCTTGAATAAATATTTGACGAGGTATAAACCTGAGTAGAGCCGTGATACATGAACCACTGTGTGGGTGGTATGTCAAATGTAAATAGCCCGTGGAATATCGAATATGGAACGGAGACTTTCGGTGAACCCCATGCATCAGCAGTAAGGTCTCCGAAGGTCCCATTTGTTGACACTTCGACAGGCGTAGCCCGTAATTGTGCATCCGTCAGCGGCCCCGTGACGCCCACCACCTCCGGTAATGGGATGTAACTTACACCGCTGGTCATACCTCAATCCAGTTTTGCACGCAGCTTATAGAGTGCGTCTTGCGCCTTAGACACGCGGGCTTCCAGCTCCTTAGCTTCGGCCAGTTTTGCGGCCAACACTTGAGCATAGCCAGCTTCAGCCTGTGCCACCTTGTCAGCTGCAGCCCGTTGCGCCGCCGCCATCTCGTCCGCTAGGACCTTCAGGCGAGCAGCGTGGCGCTCTTGCTGTTCCGCATAACCGGCGTCCAGTTCCGCGCAAGCGTCAGCACACTCCTTGGCGTGGGTTTTGATGGACTTAGTCAGCTCCATTTTCTCCGCCGCCAACGCTTTGAGTTCCTCTTTGGCTCGCACCAAGGAGTCACGCGCCGCGTCTTTGTGGGCTTGGGCTTCGGACTCAGCATCACTAACCCGAGCGCGCAACACTTCCACGCTACGTTGCAACTCTTCGTGGGTGGCCACCGCATTGATAACGGTAGGCAAAGAGTTAATCATGGGTGCCCAGATGTCGTAGAACTTCTGTAGTTCTTTGGGGTTGATATTGCTCATGACTGGGCCTTTCAGGTCAACCCGGCTTGTACGACGTTCATCGTAGCGGTGCCAGACGTATAGGGTGTCACATTCAGGCGAATACCAGTCACTGGGAAGGCAAAATTGCCGTCGAATGAGGAGGTCTTGCCGGTAATGGTAGCATGGTCAAACCATGTGGCCGTGGACGGGTTGAACGTCGAGGCAAACACATCGTCAAATGTGTACTGGACTTTGTAGGTCAAGTTAGCCCCGGCGGTCAGGGTCACTCCCACGCTCACATTGAACGGTGAGATGTACTGATCAAGCGGTATGACAGCCGACGTGGTGGCCGAGCCTACCGCAACGCGAATTGGGCGCATTGCGTGTTCCCCTTAAGCGGTGCGTGTGAACACGTAGGCGGTGGGGCTGGAGAACATGAGGGTGTATCGGGCCAACCCGGTAGCACCCGCAGCTACAGTCAAATCACCAAAGCTGCCCGCTGTGTCCGCAGCAGCGGTGGACAGAATACCATTCACTGCAACCGCAATGGTCACAGTGCTGGCGCCTGCAGTGTTGTCGATATACAGGTTGTGCACTGTGCCTTGAACCGCACCGAGCGCAGCACCCAGCAGCGTGCCGGTAGGCAGCGTCAGCGTGGTGGGGGCGGCGGAGGTAGAGGTGATGTAACCGGTGGCCACTTGAGCGGCAGTGAGAGTGGCGGTAGCGTTTGCGGCGTTGGCCGAGGTCACCGGGTGGGTGATGACTGGGTTTACCACGCTGCTGAAAGCAGCGGTGCCGGTGGTCAGGGTGCCCTCAAAACCGTTGTTCGATTTGACGGGACCGGAGAAAGTAGTACGAGCCATGGTTGAATCCTTACATGCGTTTGCGGTGCGGTTGTCTGCATGCCGTCAGCGCAGGACTTACGCTGTCTACCGCACCTGGGTTGTTTGATGTCCTACTTGGATTTTAACATGGTAAAGGACTAGCAACAAGTACCCACTTTTTCTTGCCGCAATCGTAAATCCTTCCACACCCCATCAAAGCAGTTATATGCAATTCTGATCTTGGGTCAGAATCCGGATTGAATTCAATATCAAGCCCGAATTCTTTTATCTTGTTCGGTATATACTTTCTCTTGAACGCTGTTTTATGCCATCTGTTTTGCTGTCTAATCACGTAGTAATCAGGCGGGGTCACGGAAACATTCGAAAACCCTAAAGTTTCATACATCTTACCGTTAAACCACCTATTGTCGGAGTATGAAATCACCCGAACGGGTGAATATACCTTCATGAAGTGTTTGAATAATCTAGATGCGCCTCCGGGAACACTCCCTGATGAACAAAATCTAGCGAGTTCCCATGACCCATCATTCTCCCCACGTTCTGAATAGGCTTTGGAAAACGCCATCGCACAAACCACGTTACCATCAAACTTACCTACTACAACCAAACCAGATTGAGGGCTCCCCTGCATGTGGTTCAAATTGAAAAAGTCTTTGACCTCTCTGAAATCGCAAACGCTAATATCTAACTGTCGAGCATAACATACCTTTTCACATTTACCGAAGATGTTCCTAATAGTCTTCTCGACTGCTCCCCTAGAATTCAACCATTCATCTTCGAACATAGTTATCAATTTAATTCCGGCTTTTTCACATTCAGCATACTTGCTGTAATGCTTATTTTTCATCTTTCTATTGGATTCCAAAATACTTGAATAGTCCCCGGATTTAGCCATTTGGGTTGAATGCCATCTCAAACCACAGTACTCAATTGCTACGTTATGCTCGGGACAATAAATATCCAGCTCATATGGAGGTATGACGGACCTGCTGCCCCTGACCACTTTGACTCCCAGAGATTCAACAAAGTCAGCCACCCTGTTTTCAGACTTTGAAACCGAAAACGATTTCATGCACTCCGGACAATCTCGCTTTTCATCTATGTGAGCGCGCTTAGTCTGTTTAAATTCACCATGAATTTTGCAAATTATGGTGATTGGAAATCTGGTGTTTGTATACTCGAATTTAGAGTAGTCATATTTATCACCATGTACCTCGATGGCCTTGGCCAAATAATGGGCGGTCTTGCCCGCCACATCCTCTACTTTTTTACCGGCTTCCCATTTAAGTCTGCTGTCCGCAAAATACTTTCTATACCCAGGGTCATTAGCATATCTATCCCTGTTTATATTTTTAACCCTCTCGTTGATTATTGCGCGCTTGACCGGGTCTTGTCTAGCCTTGGCCTTTTTCTTAGCCCCCGCAATTTTCAAGCATTCGTGGCATCTATACTTAACAGGATTCCTGCTGTTAATATACTCCACGACATCAGTATGACCATTAGCGCAGGTGCGGCCTGAATGGAACGTATTGGAGCCCGTTTCAAGGGCTTCTGCAAGTGATGAACAAATCATAAATCCTCTCCGTATATTAATTATAACACACAGAGGGGATTTATGGTAATTTTCGAAAGAAGCCACATACGCATTCGGGGCTATATTAGCCCCGAATGCATTTACAAAACGGAAGGAAAATACCTTCCGTGGGTCAGAAGACTATGTCGTTAGACCCCAGGCGTACCGTACAGCCCGCGAGGGTCGGTCCATCCCATGGCATAACGTTCGGTGGCCTTGTAGCGCATCGAGTCGGAGTCGAAATCGCCTTCCATTGATTTCTCCAGACCACGGCGCATCATCAGCTTCAAGCCCTCAGGTGCATCCGTTTGGATACCCCAGAAAGTGGTGCTGGTGATACGGGACATGTTGGCTTGTCCACCATCCAGCAAGCCCATGGACTTGACTGGGTTGATGTCGTTGTCGGCAGAACCGGTACGCAACACAGATTTGAGCAGCACTTCAGCCTGGAACACGTTGGAAGGACCAGTAACGATCTTCTTGGGTGTCAGGCGGATGCGCTTGCCGTTGTTGTCAACAGCATTGCGAATCTGGATGAGCAACTGCTCCAGGGACGTTTGCGACAGTGCAGCTGCGGTGCTGAGCACGTTGCTGAAAGTGCCGTTGACGATCGGGTGGGCCGAGTTGAGCAGCGACACGCCATCACCACCAACGTAAGACGCATTGGTCGAACGGTTGATGATGTTGGCAGCCAAGGTCTCCTTGGTTTCGATCAGGGATTGCGCCAAGTGCTTGGCGTAGGTCTGACCGATACGGATGTGGTCACCGTCTTCTACCAGAACTTTGGTCAGGGCAAAAGCCAAACCGTAGACCTTGTAAACGTAGCGCTGCTGGAACAGCACGCCGCCGGATTGGTAGGTGACGGCCATGCCATCGGGCAGCTCAGGAGCTGCACCAAAGCCGTACATAACGGGTTCTTCATGGTAAGTACGGGGGATACCCTTTTGTTCCTTGAATACCTGTTTCCATTCGTCGGCACGTTGGTCGTACACGCCATCGAAGACTTCGTTGAGAATCGGCTCAACAATCGCACGGAAGTCCGTGGAACGCATTGGAGTAGACATTTTCTAGGTCTCCTTAGATGCTGTTGACGGCGGCTTTGTACTGGTGCTCATTGATACGCACGGTGGCGGTCACATAAGCATCGGTCAAAGAGTCGGTCACATTGGGTTTGAAGGAAGTGATCTGGAACTGACCCGAAGTTGCCTGGATGGCAGTCAGGTAGGTGTTGGACAGACCAGTGGAGGTGCTACCGCCGGGGGAGGCCACAGTCCAGTCGCACTCTTCGCCAACGGCGGTTTGTACGGTGGTGCCAGCGCTCGGATTGGTGTACTCAACATCGAACAGCGTTTCTGGGTCATCATAAACCCAAGCGGTGATGTTGGTGGCGGTGATGCCGGTGGGCCAGAAGTTGCTGACCGTGGGCTTACCGGTGGCGTCGGTGTACTCGCAGCCAGCAAAGATGCCGAGCAAGGAGATGCCGTCAGTGGTGCCCGAACGGGTACCATCCGAAGTGCCGAGTTGAATAACACCAGCATCCACCAACTTCACGGGGTCTCCGTTGAAGATGTTGGCGGCGTAGCCGGTGGCGATTGTGTAGGCTTTGGGACGAATCTGACCACTATTGTGGTACGATGCGCGGAAGCCAAAAGGTGCGCTAGTAGCGGACATTTGTACGGTTCCTTAAAGAAATGACATGGGTTTACACCAACTCAAAGCGAGCGGCGCGTTTTTTCCCGATTTCCGAATTGCCATCCCCAATCAACAGATTCGCACCAGATGCGCGTGCTTGTTGCTGCATGAATTCAGCGGTATCGCTGAGCTTCTCCTCCTCACGTAGTGGAGCATCATGGTGAGCTTCACGCATGTAGGCCAAGTATAGCGATTCAGGCAGCTTGAAAGCCAGCATCTCATTGACCCCGATAAACCCTTGCCATTCACCCGTTTTGAGTGTGGCATATTCCCAGCCTGGAACATCTTCAGGCTTGATGGGTTCGTAGCCAAGACGCAGCCGCGCTTGGATGGAATCACGAGGATTGGTTGTAGTCAGCCAGCAGGTGTGCCAGCCGGGGAGTTTCGGCAAATCCGGCAAAGCGGATTGGAAGAATTGTTGGCGAAACATTTCAATCCGCGCATCGTCGCTCAAAGCACGCTCTTCGGTGACTGGGCGATCAGTCATCCCGCGGCTTTCACGGTTTTCGGCAGATTTCTTTAGGCGTTCGTCGGACATTGTTGCTCCTTCAGCAAGTAAGCGGATTATAAATCAAAGAATCAAATAGCACAATATATGCTATCAAGCGCGGTTTATGCGGTCATATTCAGCGTAGCGCTTGACGTACTTCATGCGGAGCACTGAGTTGGACGTAGAACTTTTAATTATCATATTTAACACCTTTCAGTATGTTTTCTCTTGCAGTTAAGTATTGCATATTCCAGGGAACATGTAAACCAGTCACATTTTTGCCCCCTATGGGGACTATATGGTCCACGTGGTATCCCAGCGGGCAATTCCTGTAGATTTCAAATATTTCATCTCTGTAAAAAATTGAAATTTTCTGGTCAGTCAGCTTCCTCTCTCTGACAATCTTGCCGACTTTTCTGCCCGTTTTAAACGTTTCAGTGTGTTTATAGGAGCGCATGTACTCGCGATTTTTAGCTAAGACCCTATCGCGGTTGGCAGACTTGTATTTCCTATTGTACTCGGATATGGCAGACTTTTTAGTCGCCCTATTGGCAATACATTTAAGTCTTTTGCATTCAACACACCTATTATCATCAAGCCATCGCTCCCCCTTAAATTCAGGGTGTTTTTCACACACTTTTCCGAATTTAACTTTTACTCTTGTTGAGACGGTCATATTCGGCATAACGCTTTACATATTTCATGCGGAGCACGCTGTCTTCCCAGACCCCGGCATCAACCAGGGCTTGTTTGCGCTCCGGACTGATATAAACCTCTTTGCGAGTGGAGGTAGGTGCATGCTCTTTACCGCCGCCCAATGCTGGTCCGCCGCGGGTTGGGCGATCTGCCTTATCAGCAGCGGTAGTGATATCAGCAGCAGGTGCGAACCGTTCGGGCAACCGGCGGGCCGCGCGACGTTTGAGTTCCGCCCAATATTCAGGAGTCTGCGGATTGTAGCCATCGCGCATCAGTGCGGAATCGATAGCCAGAACAATGGCCGAGTCCTCGTCCTGACCTTTGGGGTCGTACCATTTATGTTCTTTGACGAACTCTTGGGCATAGTGGAGGGTGCGGTCATCGGCCTGCTGGGGAGCTGGGCCGGGGGCTGGGGTGCGCTCCTTCGCGGCCTTGAGCTGTTGGGCCTTGGCCATGGCTTGATCGCGATAGCGTAGCGCCTGCGCAACATCATCGCCATTTCCGGCGGCTACCGCCTTGGCGATGACCTTTTCCGCCATTTCAATCTCACCCAGCGCCTCGGTTAGGCGTTGGTCCACCATGCTAACATCGACGCTGTGTTGACGTTGCTCAACACTATTCAGACGGCGTTCAAGTTCCGCGTTGCGTTTGCTCAGGAATTCAAGTTCCAGCTTGTCCCGGGCAATGGCTTTTTCGCGGCGCTCTTTGCGCTCTTGGCGCTCCAAGCGACGTCGCTCCTGAATGGCCTCACGCTCCTTGTCCTCGGCGCCGCCTTGGTCGTTCGATGAGGACAACCGCTCGTCATCTTCATCATCCTCGTCATGGTCCTCGGCTTTAACGGCGGGCTTCTTGGAGGGGTCTTCCTCCGTAATCACCAACTCTTCACCGAGGGGCTTTTCGTCCTCGTCATCACCTGTCAATAAATCTTTATCAGCCATGTTAAATTACTCCTAAACAATTTGCCAGTCTTCTGCCATCACATCAGTCTGCGAAGCAAGCCAGGGACAACGAGCACCCGGGGTTGTCCTTGCATTGTCCGGATAATTGATGAAGATATACGGCAGCGTCATCTTGCTGTGCGCGTCCGGTCGCTGAAGTTCAAGCCAGAGGCCGACACCATTCCAGCCGGAACGGGACACCTTCAAACCCTTCTTGAGCGCTTCAAGCGCCATCCCGAAAGTCATAGCGGAGCACTCACGATAGGCTTCCTCGAATGCTTCCTTTGGGGACCAGGACTCATAGCCATCCTGGTACTTCACAAAGTATCCTGGCTCCGTTTCGCTGCGGTTTGCAGGCTTGGCGTGGATGATCTTGGTTCCGATGTACTGTTTCATATCTATCACTCCTTACTCCTCAGATAGCGCTTGTTTCAGCGCATAACCCATAAGGGGCCAGATTTTCTGTTTGGCGTTCTCACGGGCGATTTTGCGGCCAATCCCGGCATCAAAATTATCAGGAGAAGCACAAGATGATTCACCTGTAACAGTAAAACCGTTGCGCAAAACCAGCACGCAGAAAGTGAGAAGGTCCAACGACCCGATCTGGGTGCCCAACAGGCTGGGGTCATCCGACAGTGCTACCAATGTCAACTCCTTATCTGGAGTTGACTCTCGCAACCGCTCAATATCAGCGCCATCAACACCCTGCCGAGCCGTGAAATAGTGTTCACTCACGATATTCGCCTCAACATCCGCAGGAGTGACACGGGGAGCAGTTAGGCCCTTGGCCTTGATTTCTGCTTCAATAGCCGAGTCATCCGTACGTGGAGATTCAATTCGATTCATACGGTCGCTCCTTAGAAAAACGCTTTTACGGCCAGCGGGTCACCGGTGACCAAGCCGATCAGGTCCAGATCGTTGAACACAACAAATAGGGCTTTGCCGACTTCAAACCGATCGCCGCCGTATTTCGCAACGCGGACGAAATCACCCACTTTGCACCATTCACCCTCAGGCCAAGGCTCCAAGGTGTTGCGGTTGTGGAAAGCAACCGGACCCATGGCCACTACCTTACCCACTTGAGTGTTCCACTTTTCAGTGGATTTGTCCTCAGTGGTCAGGATGATACCACCCTTGGTGCGCTCTTCTACCGTTTTGATTTGCACCAAAACACGAGAGCCCAACGGTCGGATTCCGGGGTCAATTGCGGGGAAAGCTTCTTCTAGGGATGACAAAGTAATGCTCCTTTCAGCATCGAGTGCCGGGCTATCTGCCCAGCGGGTTACACACAATCTCTTACAGATGTGCGGCGACTTGCGGCGTTGCGCTACAGGTCGCGGCTATTCTCTTCTTCTACCACTTTGAGCAGCAGTGTTATCGCTTGCTCCATACCGGCCAGGACACCTACGCGGTAGCCATACTCAAATGCATCCTTCTTATCAGGTTGCCTTAGTGCGGCGAGTGCGTATCGGGCTTGCTCATCTTTGAGCCTGCCCAACAGTTGCGCCTCGGTCATGCCGGGGTCTTGGGGCTGGAAGCCACGGGGCTACCGCCTGCGGCCATCTGCTTGCGCTGAGGGACGGGCATCGCCGGGGTTGCGGGGGCTTGTTTTGCAGGAATTGAGGCCATGATTACTCCTAGGGGTTGGGGTTGATTCCGGTGCCGGTACTAACAGCCACTCGCTCGCCGGAGGCAATCTCAGCGGCGGCTAGGCGAATAGCGGTTTCGTTGTCGGCTGCATTCATGCGTTCACGCGCCTGCAATTCAGCGGCGGTGCGCATGTCCTCACTGCGCTGGCGCAACTGCTCCTGCGCCATCTCTTGGCTGCGCTCGACTTGGCGATCTTGCAACTTGGCGGCTTCAATTTGGGCGGACTGCTGCACTTTGGTCTGCTCTACCTGCATGCGTTGAGCCAATTCCTGCTGGCGAACCTGCAAATTCATCTCAGCCACTTGCAGTGAACTGTCTGGCGGCATCTGGGGCTGCGGGGCGAACTGTTGAGCCTGAGCGTCGATTTGCGGCAGCATCTGCCCAAAGCCCTGCAGCTCTTTCTCAATGGCCATCTGCACCTGAGCGATGATGCGCACTTGGTCGGCGGCATCTTCCCGGTCGATCATGCCTTCCTGCACTGCCATGCTGACCCCCTTGTGGGTCTCCACCATGTAATAGTTGAGCAAGTGGTCGCGAAGATGGGTTACCATCGGGTAAAGATAGGTCTTCATGATTGCCGGGTTTTGCCCGAACAATGGTGAAGTCAGGAATGCCATGTGCGCCCGCAGGTGGGCAATGTGGTCCTGCCGGGGTAGTACGTAGACCGGACGACCCATTGCGGCGGCCACGTTCTCGCTGACCGGGTCTACATCATCCTCGCCAATCTTGGGTTGCAGGATGTCGGTTTCCACCTTCATCGACCGCAGAAACATTTCCTCGACCTTGCGTTGGTCGTAGAGTTGCGGAGCCACAGCGGCCCGCTGCATGATTGCCTGGGTTTGTGCGAACCGCTGAGTCTCGCTGAATATCTGCGGGTCGCTCACCGGCACAACGTCAAGCGGGCCATCAAAGTCAGAAGGTTCAATGTCCAGGTCACCGGCTTGTGCCCTGACGTCTTCCTCGGTTAGATAGGCCGAGTTGATTCGGTGGATTACCTTCAACACCCGGGCCATCGAGTTGTGCAAGCGCGAGTGGATGCTGGAAAACACCACCATGCCTTGTTCGATCAGCGCTAATGTGGTGCCCACGGGCTGGTTGGGATTCTGGTCAGCCAGCTTCTCAAAACTCGTCTGCACTACACCCTTACCGGCGTCCACCAAGAAGCCCAGCAATTGGAACAGTGTGGGCGAGGGACCAGCGAAGGGCACCTGCATGACCAGCTTGCGGATATCATCTACCAGCGAGCCGCCGTCTATCTCGGCAATCTGAGTGGGCTGGAGGCTCAAGGTCTGGCCATCCGGGCCACCCTTGAGCTTCAACATGGTAGGCACGTTCTGGATGTGCGCACTGTCCATCAAAGCGCGCAAGGCGCCAGTGGCGGCACCGGACAGACCGCCAATCATGTGAGTCAGCCCTATAGGGTAAGCCCCGCGCCAAGGCACAAAGGGGAACTCGATAATCCACTCCAGCTCTTTGTACTGGTCATCGTCAGGTTCCCAGTTGCGGTAAAGCGCCAGCGCCTTGCTGGTGCTATCATCGATGGTGATGATATAGGGTTTATACTCGTCTTGACCTTCAATGTCCAAGCACACAGATATCTCAAAGACCGTGCGCAGACCATCCTCGTTATAGCTTGTAGCTTCCCGCCCTTCAATCCGGTCGTTGGCCTTGGATGCATCGCTGAAATCGGGCTCATCCGGGATTCCGAGGTCCACATCAATGTACATGCCCTCGTGGCAGCGTTTGCGGTATTCAGCCCGGGTGATGTACTGAACGTGCGTCTTGCGCTCGGACGAGTAGAAATTGGTGGCCGCGAAGGGCAGGTAGATGTCATCAATAGGGATGAACTCGGCCCGGGGGCGCTTGCGTGCCGAGTCCCAACGCAGTTTCAAATACTGCGCACCACCTAGAGGCAGCTGGGTGCTCAGTTGCTCCAGTTCACCCCGGAACTCAGGCATCTGCTCGGTTAACTGCCAATTCAGGAATTCAGTCTTACGCTCGGACTTCTCGACTTTTTCTTTGTCCCTTACCCCAATTATCTTGGACTTGACCGGACCAGACGGTGGAAACAGCTCTTTCATCACCCGGGCGGAGAAATCCACACAGGCTTCCACCAGCATTGGGTGTACAACCCGGTTAGCTCCGGCGAAGGAAGCACCGCCGGGCGCATCGTCGCCCAACCCGGTGCGGCGTAGACCTTCCTCGTAGAGCTTGTCACGCTTTTGCCGGGCTTCCTTGTCCCGCTCGATCTTCTCCAGCAGGTCAGTGACTACGGTTTTCAGGTCCAAGGAATCCACGTCCTCGACGATGTTGGCGAAGTGTTCGGTGTTGCGCTTGAGGTCTTCCTCGTCGCTAATGCGGATGATGGCGCCGCCGTCCTCGGTGTCTTCCATCTCAATGTCGGACTCGGGCAGTTCCAGCGTTTCACCCTCTAGCACTTCATCTTCATCCATGTTCGGGGGCTCCTGTTATTGCGGGAATAGCTCTGCATTCAGACTGTTGACCATCGAATCAGCCAAGGCAGGATTATAACCTGAAGAATCCTGATTGACAAGTCCCCCGGCGGCGAATCCGGCTTTCTGCATGTCTAGCAGACGTTGATACTCGCCCTCTGTTAAATAATCACCAACCTGCTCCCCGCGCTCGCGATATTTGTTCAAGTCATCCGGGTGAAACATTTGTTTGGATGATAGCAACCCGCTGTTTTGCAAGTCACCTACGTCTGACCACTTGCCGGACCTCACGAAGTCTTGCACATATGGTAGGTATTCAGGATTGGGCGCACGATTTTGCTTGCCTTTGATCTGGACGATGCTGTCAAAAGACTCTGGAACAGTGATGTTATTTTGATCAGCCCATTTTTTGAAGTCATTGCCAGCCCTATCGACTACTGCTTTCCTGTACAGTTCAACGTCAGAAGGATCACCATGTTTCAATGAATCTACCCACCTATTGTACGGATTTGATTGGTCGGGCCGAACTTCAATAGTGGTGTGCGGTTGTCCTTTGCTGTCACGCAGACTGAAAATGCGAGTGCGGCCTTCGGCCACATTATCGCAGTAACCGCCGACACAGTGGCCCATGGTATCGCCCTCGTATTTGAGAGCGTCTTGCAAAGCATTTTTAGCTTGTTCCCGGGAGCCTATCTTGTTTAAAGCTGGGCTCAACCCCTCTTCCCAAAACATGGATTCGTCCGGAGATTTCAACTCCACCCACTTGAACCCTTTGTCCGGGTAGTCCTTATGCAGCACCGTGGCGGCGTTATTGGCGCGGGCGAGGTCGGCTTCGGCTTTCTGCGCCGCGCGCCATGCGTTGATCTTGGCCACTCGCTCCACTGCCTGCGGCACGCTGACTTGCGGCAAGGACTCGTACTTGAGCAGCAACTCACGGGGCAACCCGCTGTTGGGGTTGGTGGCGTTGCGCAGTTCGTCAATCAGGTGTGAGAAGCCGAGGTCTTGTGGTAGATTTCTGGGTTCTTCAATACCAAAAACCCTGGTATCCGCAGGAACTTTTGCCAACCATGGGTTGATCTCAACAGCACGGCTGGCGATATCACTAACCCATTCATCCCCGCCCAGAATCTGACCAGAAGTCATCGGTGAAACCTTCAAGTCAGCAGCACCTTCCCAAGCCTTAGCAGAGGGAGATAAAGCAACGGCGGTTTGCCCCGGCCCAAGGTATTTGCCGTGCATCTCAGGGCGGAAGTTCAGTTCCGCAGGATCAACATGCAACACTCCCCGCTCAGCCAGCGCCCGCACTGGGTCGCCTGAGGTGGCCATGTCCTTCTTGACGTATCGGGTGAGTTGCTTATCAATCCAGTTGTTGATAGCCGTATCCGCGCCCACATGCTCGGCGGTGTGACCATTGATGCCCTCAGTGCGAATGCGAGGTTTTAACCCCTTGAGTGCACCCTCAACCGAACCGCTCAGCCAGTTGCCGCCCGGGTCTTTGATGACAGCACCCACAGGTAAGTCCTTAGTAACCATTGCCAGTTGTCGCAAGCCGGGTATGAATTGCGGCGCGGCCATCAAGGCTTCCTCGGTGTCCGGGCGCATACGGGTGGCCTGCCCCCTACCGGTGGTCAGCGGCTCACCGTAGCTCAAGCGGTCAAGTGTGCGCTGTGTGGCCGGTATGCCTAGCAAGTCACTAATCATCGCCACCGGGGGGTTATCGTAGCCGAAGGGCTTGCGGGCGAACTCGTCCACCTTGCGAAGGGCATCAGCCAAGGCACCCAGACTCCGATTGCTGCGTGGGGTTGCTTTTATTTCTGACATACGCACTCCTTGAATTGGGCCAGGCCGCCGCGTGCGAAATTACCCTTGAGATTACCACGGCGAAGGACAGTCATAGACGGGTTTTCCATCCCCTCAATGCCAAAAGAAGGTTTCACCATCAAGTCGCCTAGACCCTCCATTTTGTTCTCGTAGAGAAGGCTATCTACGCCCATTTTACGGGCCAGGGCTTCAGCGGTTAAGCGCTGCTGCTGCGGAGTCTTGCCTGCTGACCTGCGCCAAGCATCAAACACGCCGAATTCTTTAGCAAACACATCAGGGTATTCAGCCATTTCATCTGATACTAAAGCCACGTTTTTAGGTTTAGCCATGACGAATCCAATTTTAGCATCCGGCCACATTTGAGTGGAACTATCTCCTATATACTTGCGCATGATATCAAATATTTGTTGCTCTTGACCCAGCGGCGCAAAGTGTGAACCAAGTGCGTAAGCTTCCGGGTGGCGAGCGGCAAGATCGTCCCCGGGGACAAACCGATATCCCGGGATAAAGTAATCCTGACCCATTGCATCCGACACCTGACCAATTTTTGGTTTACCCAGCAGTGTGACCTTGCGGCCCATTTCATCTGCGGTGTCTACTACATCTTGCAGGATGTTATGACTATCTGACAATTGAGAGTACAGTTTATCCCAACGATAGCTGGGCCTTATTTTCTCGGCACCCCGTCGCATCAACTCTTCAGCCTCATCGGTCCTCAGAGTCTGCAACCCCGGGGTTGCATAATCAGATGGGTTAACAGTGCCCCACTCGTCACGTAACCATCTGGGTACATTGGTGGTGTAGCCGTCAGTGTCCATCAACCTATCCAGATATTCTTTGACCGGCATCTCCGATGAGGGTTGAGGCGGGAGAGCGCCAGCAGTCATTGATTCGCGATACTTAGTAGGAGCCCCGGTGTTATAGTTGGTATGTACCACATTCATGTCCACCGGTCGGCCCTCCAATACCCCTCGATCGCCGGGGGACATAGGGGCGTAGCCTCCGAATTCACCCTGCCTTGGATGAGTGTGGGTGACTGAAGTGGCACGGCGCAGCCTGCTTGACCGAGGTATGTCTACGCCCGTCATATCCCCAACCTGGACTGGACCTACCCAGCCCCTCTTGCTGCTCGCTGCGGCACGCTCGAATGGGACCTCAACACGGGATATCTCCTGCAAGGCTGCTTCCAGCGGGTTAGTGCCGATTATAACTCGACCAATGTTGCGCCCGGTGCGAGTGTTACGAGCTAGACTACTCAGCCCGCCAGCAACCGGGGACACCTGCGATGCAGTTCCCAGCCAGAAAGCCTTATCAGCTAAATCTTTCAATTCATCCCGTTGGGGGTGCAGAACGCTAATGCCTAATTTGTCGGGTGCCTCACCAAACAAAGCCCTGATGGCGGTAACGGCGTGAGGAACAGACGATTTGTTGACGTCACCGGTTAGCTCCGGGTTCAACGAACCTCCCGGAGCAGCATCGGCTAAATAATCACGCAGCGCTTTTAGAATTGGTGGCATGATTTAGGCGGCGTAGGGGTTGGCATTTTCCCGGTCGGGGCGATGACGGAGTGGTTCTTCGCGATGGGCCACCGGCATGACCAGCAGTCCCTCGTTCTTGAGGAAGATTATAGCTTGCGTTGCTGTATCTGTCAAGTCATCATGTTCGGATACTGGGAATTTGGACATTTGCTTAATAAGCGGTTGAGCCCAACTGACGAATTGACCGGGGTTCTTTTTGGACTCGGGAATCCAGAGCAGATCAAGTTCCAACACCGGGGCGGCTTGGTGCCCCCGGGCCACCTTATCGGCGTTGCCCGGGTTGTACGGTATTACCGGGATTTTGGCCCGGCGTAAATCTTGAATCAAGGACTGGCCGGATGCCTTGGCCTCCACCAACACCCTGTCCGGGCGGCGGGGGCGGGTAGGTTGGCCAGTGTGCGCCCCTTTGCTGCCCCCGTATTCAGCGGTCCACTCCTCGATCACTTTGGTACGTAAATCCGGGTAGGACAGGTGCTCATCCCAAGCGTCCAGGAGCATGGCATTGCGGACGTTCTTGTGAGTGAAGATACCCCAGACCGTACAGGCCGAGGGGTCCCCGGTAGTAGATTCGGTGAATGCGGTATCGTAGGATTGGATGACGAATTCCAATTGTGGCAGTTGCTTATCGGCTGGCCACATCTGGAAGTGGTCGGTCTTGAGCATACCGCCGCCCGCGGGGGCTGGGCTCTGCTGCAGTTGACCGGCGGAGCCGTATTCACCCAGCAATTGTTTGAGCGCTGTTATTTCCACCGGACCGAATCGGTCGGGGCAAATGAGTTCACCCCGGACTTTGCGGGGGTCATAGGGACCAATGACGGTGCGGCGGGATTGACCATCCCACTCGGCGGGTATGCAGACATGTTCCCAGCCCCCGATATCCTCCAGGATGTGGCCGGATATATCCTTTTCGTGTAGCCGCTGCATCACAGTGACCATGGCGTCGGTCTTGGGGTTATTCAGGCGGGTGGACCAGACCATGTCGAACCATTCTAATGCCGCCCCTCGCATGGCATCCGATTGTGCATCTTGCGCACCATGTGGGTCATCAAGTATCAATCGGGAGCCGCCCTCCCCGGTGGCCGTACCGCCAACAGAGGTAGCAATACGGTAACCGGTGCGATCGTTCTCGAATCGTTGTTTGGCGTTCTGGTCCCCGGCTAGGCCGAAAATGTGACCCCAGCGCTCCCGGTACCAAGGCGATTGGACGAGTCGGCGGGCCTTGAGATTATCGCGGGTGGAAAGAACGCTGGAATAAGAGGCGGCGAGAAACTTTTGCTCCGGCTGGGCAATCCACTCCCAGATGGGCCACATGACCGATACGATGGTGGATTTGGAGTGGCGCGGCGGTATGTTGATAAGCAAGCGGCGGATTTCCCCGGCACTCACCGCCTCCAGGTGTTCACAGATGGACTCGATGTGCCAGGACGGAATGAAAGCAATGCCGGGTTCAACCGTGTCCCATGATTGCTTTACGAACTCGTACAGGCTGGACTCGGCCTTGCGCCTGTTTTGCTCCCGCTGAATCAAGTCCAGCAACACAGCGGGAGTCATGATCGTCTCAACCGCCGGACCGGGCAGATTTTGTGATTATATGGTGCATCTGGGCCAGCTCGGCGTCAGAAAGACCCTTGAAGTCCAGGGCAGCTATACTAATAGCGCCCCCATTCGCTCCCGTGTGCTCCTGGGTACTCCGGTCGCCGTAAAGACGGGGCGACATGCATTTAGCCCTCCAGCGGTAGTGGTGAGCCAGCTCCCGGGCCTTGGCCAGTTCGAATTGGTCCACTGACCGGATGATTCGGTCCTCTGCTAATTCATCCCAAATGGTCGCCGCTTTGACCCGGGCATTGTGCACCGTGGTGGCTCGGTCCGGGTCCAGGTCAATCCAACGAAGCACCGAGGCGGTGGTGACTCCCACGCGGCGGGAAACACTACCTATAGAGCCACCGGACATGAGTTCGTCGCAGAGGGCTTCAACCCCGAATTCATCGAGTTTGGCCATTGCTGGCGCTTTTGCTTTCTGATCAGACATGATATTGAACCTTATAATTAGTTGGCAGCTATCCAAGTATAATACTCAGCGAGTAGCCTGTCAATCAGGGCCACCGGGTCATCACCGGACCGACCGATCGTGGCCAAATCCGTGAAGCTGGCCCCAGAAGAAAGCTTCTCGTACACACTGGGTACTAATATAGCACCCGCCCACTCAGAGGGTCTTCGTCGGGCCAGGAGGAGGCACGGAACACCATGTGTGCAGTATTCGCGCATCCAGTTGAGCTGGCGCTGCCTCAGGTGCAACCTGCGGGGCAACAAAACGGCGGCGGCTTTCAACTCACAAAAGAAAAAACGGCGGTCGAACACACCTGATAGGTCCGGAACGCCACTCGAATACTTGTCCTCGTGGCGTTGGAACAGTATTTTTCCCCGGGCCTGCTCGGCCAGTGAATCCCAGACCCGCTGCTCGGGCTTCCTACTCACGCGGCGCTATTCCAGGACCGGAATTGAGTATTGACGCAGCGCCCGGCGGAAGGGGTTGCCCAACCACCGCAATACGGCGGTAAATATGCCCGAAATACTCTATCGTTCCAGTTCGTTCGAAATGGTCAAGTGCCATAGTTATTCCGGCACGTGAGTAGAGGGGTGCTTTGCGATATGCTCGCTCTTGCTTGGTCATCCGCATCAAGCCTCTACGACTGTATAGACGACCGTTCTGTTGCTCCTGCGCCAGCCACAGCAGTATTTCCACTGGCGGCGCGTTATATCTTGTAAACGCTGGGTGTGTGCTCATATCCCCGATTTTAACATCTGTGCCAACCCGGCACAATACTTGAGCGGACGGGCCGAAAATTAAATGGCGTTGGGATAAAAATTCAGGTGAAAACCGCCTAACCCCCCTTCCCGAACCCCTCACTTTACCCGCATTACCCAACATTACCGGCATTACTGGTAACGCGACGCGGCGGACACAACACACACTTAACGAAGTGTGTTGTGTCCGCGTTACCGCATTACCCATATTTAGGGGGTAACGTAACACACGAAGGGAAGAAGGTATATTAGAGCGGCCATGGTGGTGGGGTGTGTTACTTTCATTTTAGATATCTCAGAGCCTTTCATGTTACCCGGTTCTGGGTAACGTCAGACCGCCTAAAAATCCGTCCCTGTCTCCTCCATCCGCAGCCATTCCATACCCTGCGGGGTCAGGTGCGGGGGCTTATTTTCTGCCCCCCTACTCAGTAGACCCTTAGTTATGAGCGACTGCACGAGAGGCCCGACCTTATCTATTTTCACCCCCAGTGCCTGCCTGAGTTTGGGCACAGACCCTTCTCCTCTAGATACCATCCGCATTATAGTCAGGTAGCTGCCATGTAGCCGTTCGTTTTGCGTTTTGCTTCCCGAACCCAGCTGGCGAAAGCACCCATCCCTACGAACCATATAGATAGAACCCAAGGACTTGCGGGTTATGGACCCCCGGGTATCATCCAGCCGCAAAAACTGGTTGATTTCATCTTCCGGCGGCAAAGTTTCACCCTCACCCAGTCGCACCGCTTTTTCGGCGTCTTCGCGGGTCACCTTGTTCAGCGTCAACACGAAGCGCAGGTTATCGGCTATGGCCCCTGAGCCGGTCCCGCTGAACTGGTCAGATTGTCCACTACGCGACCCCTCTTTGGTCATATGGTGGGCAACCATCGTGGCCACCCCCAGCTTCTCGGCCAGCGCCGATACCTCTTGGGTCAGGACGGTGACCACTTGGTCGTCATTCGGGCTCCCTCCGGCGAATTGGCGCATCGTGTCGAAAATCACGCAGACCAGCCCCTCCACTCCGGACAGCGACTTGAAAAGCCACTCGGACATCTGACTCCGAACTACTGACCCGCCGTGTTCCATCATCGCGAACGACGTCGCGAATGGCGCACCTTTCAAACTAATCAGTCGCACGCGCTTAGCGATTAATTGCACTTCTTCATCGCTATACCCCGTCCCGTTGATGTGGATGGCCAGTGCCGCATCCAGGTCTCTTTGCACGTCATCGATACTCAATAGAACCGTGGACCCCATCTTGATATCGAACCCTATGAAGTCCCTACCCGTGGCGGCGGCGCAGGCCATCTGGATGAACAGAGTAGTTTTACCCTCCCCCCCTTTCGCTATTAACGTCCCTGCCAGCGAGGTGATTACCAACCCGTCGATGAAATAGTCATTCTCCGGCACCGTCCTCATTTCTTCCAAGGTTCGGGGTGGGCGATTCAGGAGTTCATTCAGGTAGGCGACGGATGGGGTGGAGTCGGCGGATTCTGCTTTCTCCTCTTCTGCCCTCTTGACCAGGATATTAGCACCTCTCAGCGCCTGTGCCCATTCATAATCCACCTGTGCTGCCCGCGCGTGCCCTCTTTTCACCTCGGCAGTCAGACGCAAAAGTTCCAGCAGGTTTTCGCCGCCGAATTGGTCCACTTTTCCAGTGGCTACCCACATCGTGGCGACTAGCACCGCCGAGTGTATATTGGCCCCGGTGGCTATGGCCTCTTTGAATATTCGTTCTTGCGATGGCCTCTCGCTCCAAGGTACCTCACCTCCGGTACTTTCATCGAACAGGTCGAATTCACTAGCCAGTGCTCGGAAGCCTGACTCCGAATCTTTACTTCTACTTGCCGGGGGAAACAAGCAGGAGGTGCCGTGAATTTTGAGTTGGTCTATGCACGCACCTGACACTATTTTACCATCGGGGACCCTGGACCCCTTTATGTGGCCATAGTAGTACCCCTGTTTTGCCGTCCACGACTCGCTGGCCAAAGACCCTTCCAGCGCTGTATTGAGTTTACTCATCTGCTCCGGAAACTGCTCCATGGGCAGCGGTCCGCTGGTTGGTGCGATCGCCCGCCATCTAGGGCTGGTGGGCGTACTGCTGGCCGTTTCTATCACCGCCCCCGCCACACCTGCTGCCGCCATCAACGCAGCAGCAGTACTGACCGACATAGTACCCGCGTCGTGGTCACCCATGACAGCGGTAAAGGACACAGGTAGCTTGGCTGACACCCCGTCCCTCATTTCCCGGTCCATCAGGACCCCACCCCACATCGGTAGCTGCCCCTTTGTCTCGGCAACCGTCTCCGCGTTCATTTGCACTATGGCCCGCAGAGTCAACTCTATCGATTTCCCTGCCGACGTGTCAGTGTGCCCTCTGTACGCCCTCAGAACTATCTCGGCTTCCCGCCCTGTCATATCTTCATCTGAACCTATTAACATGTTAAAGTCCTTGATTATTGATTAATAACTACTTTTTGTGGGGGGCAATCCTCGGGCCACCCTGCTGACTTGATTTTTCGACCACATCAAGCGAGACCCCACCTTCATCGGGTATATCCCATAAGCGTGTCCCTTCTTCTGATAATACGCACGCAAACTGTTTTCCTTCCTCATTAACATGGCTGCAGCCTCGCAAGTATCCAAGTATTCCTCTTTTTCCCTGTTCATACCCGGCATATCACTGGAACACCCATCTCGGTATTCCTCAAGACCTAATAGAACTTTGTGTAGCTTATTCGGGTCAATACCATCTCTAACTATCAAGTGCATGGCTTCTATGAATATGATGGCTTTGCGCTTCTCAAACGATGCTTCTCGCACCCCGGGATAGCACGCTAATCCACTTCTATACGACATAGTTGACATGTTGACCATGGTTTCCGGCCAATCTTGCAGTACTACGTTCCCTGTTTTAGGGTCCCACAACAACATGGTGTTTGTAGCATTCCTCGTTTTCATTTAATTCCTCCGGTTAATGAAGGCGTGAATTATACCACAACTTCCACATAACCACAATACGCGTCCGTATGCATATCGACATAATCATTTGAATGGATTCATATGACAAGCTTGTCACCTCATATGACAAGCTTGTCACCTCATATGACAAGCTTGTCATTCCAAACCCCTCCTCGACCCCTCAGAATGTACCTTAGACCCATTCTGAGGGTATTGTGCCATATTGGCACGGTGTTTGCTTATGTTTTTCCGTAGCCACCTTCCGGCTGCAGACTAAAAGGACCAACATCATGACCGCTTCTATCGTTAACCTCACCGCTTTGATCAACGAACTCAATGATACGCCCATTGACCGGACAGCGACAACCCAACTCGTGGCTGAAGTAGGGGATAAAATCCGCATTGACAACGAAATCCGCACGGTGACCAAGATTGCCGGTCGCTGGGTTACCTTGGACAACGGCACTAATATTTCCCGGGCCGCTGCTGCTCAAGGTCGCAGTAACTACTTGGTGACCGTCATTGCTCAGCCCAAAGACATCGTAAAGCCCGGATATCGGGACCACTACACCCGCACCGTGTCGGCCAATGGCAACCGTACATTTAACAATGGCGACGAGCTGGCCCAAGCGCTGCAAGGCGTCACGCTCACCATGTTGCTCAATGTCACTTATGCTCTGCTGCCCCACACAGTTAGTCGCTGGGACCACCTGAACGCGGGGCAACGCAGTATGAACGCCCGTTGCGCACTGCGTGCCGCTATCCGCAAAGGTGCGACCACCGTGGCCGCTATCGACAACATGCTCGACCAGGAGGTTTAATATCATGGCCGACAAAGAGGAACTATGCCACTGCAAAGTGTGCGCCGGGTCTCCCAAGGTCCCGGCGAAGGGCACTCGCCCCGCCGCATGGAAGCACGAGCTTCCAGCCAGCGAAGTACCGCCCGCGGAAACCCGTAAGGTACCTACGCTGCACCGATTCGGAATGCGCTCGGCCATTGAGGATTTCCGCTCGCTGGCCGGTACTGAAGACGTGGAAAACGTTGCTGAATATATACCCAGACCTCTAAATCTAACCTTAAAAGATCGGGCGCGAATGGAAAGGGCAAAACTCAAGCCCAAACCGGTGCCGCCACCAGCGTTGAAACCGGTGCTGCCCCTGTACTTGATGTCCAAGAGGGAGAAGAAACCACCAAAAGAGGTGAGGAAATTCAACTCGGTGGAGGAAAAAATCGAGTGGATTAAATCCCGGACTGACATCACCCCGGGGTTGAAAACCATGCAAATCAATAATATACTAAGAGCCAAAGACAAAAGCAAATGATTACAGTAACCGTAACCGCCAACGGTCGCAGTATCCGGGTGGTAGCACCACCGGAGGCCAGAAGGTACATAAGGAAAATACCAACGGCCCGCTGGAGCGATACTGGGAAATTTTGGTCCATTCGCCCGTCCCGCGTTGCTTGGCAACATCTTTGCGATCTTCCGGGTGTCCACTTCGACGGTATCGAGGTGGATGCTGTAAAAAACTCCGGTCCAGGCCCACTTATGCCCTGGCCCAGTTGGTACGTCCCCAAGACCGTGCCTTATACCCACCAGATGGCCGGAAGCGCCCAGATATTCGGGCGGCGTGAGTCGGCAATTCACGCAGAACCCGGGACCGGCAAGACCAAAATGGCGATAGACGCGATAAGCGCGAAATACGGCGCGGGGCTGGTGAGTAGGCTGCTGGTGATGTGCCCCAAATCCGTTCGGGCGGTGTGGGTCAACGAGTTCACCACTCATTGTCCCCTGCCCCACCATGTGCAGATATTGAAAACACCGTCCAAGTTGCCCAGTTTCAACGCCGGGTTGTTCCAAGTGTTGGTGATATCCTCCGAAAGCATGAGCAGCAGCGGCGCGTTCGATACTGCAGCGGCCTTTGTCAGAGGCGGTAAATGCGCTCTAGTGATAGATGAGGCGCACATGGTCAAGACCCACAACACCCAGCGCACCAAGAATGCAAAAACTCTGGCCGACGCATGCGTCAGTACCACCGTAATGACTGGCACCCCGGTGGGTAACTCGCTGGTGGACCTTTACGCCCAGTACAACATTTTGGACTCCAATATCATTGGGTACCCCGATTACTGGTCGTTCTGCGACAGGTACTGCATATTCGGTGGTTATGAAAACCGCCAGATAGTAGCGTACGAAAATGAGGAAGAGTTGATGGGGGCTATAGCCCCCTACACCTTCAGGGCCACTAAGGCGGATTGCTTGGACTTGCCACCGAAAGTCTATGAACGCAGAACGGTACAAATGTCCGCCGAACAGAAAGCCCTGTATAAAGAACTCAAAAAGAAAATGAGGTTAGAGGGGCTGGAAACTAAGACCATCCTGGACCTCAACACTCGATTGCACCAGTTGGCAGGCGGATTCATGCCCAAGGTCACCCCCGGAGGTGCCACTACTTATTCACTCCTGTCGAAATCTAAGGTAGATGAACTCTTGGATGTGATTGACGATTGCGGCGGTCAATCCGTGGTCATCTGGTGCGCCTACCGTCATGAAATCTCCCATGTGGTCGGGGAATTATCCGCTAAATATGGCAGGCAATCGGTGGTAGAAATACACGGTGGGGTGGACGAGCAGGAGCGGTCAAAATCGGTAGATGCGATTCAATCGGGCCTTGCCCGATTTATAGTAGGTATCACATCCACCGGCGGGGCAGGCATCACAATCACTGCAGCCAGCCTCATGGTTTACTACTCCAACAACTTCAGTTACATCTATCGCGAACAATCGCTCAACCGTTGCCACCGGATAGGTCAAACCCGAACGGTGACCATCATTGATTTGGTGGCTGAAGGGACTATCGATGAAGATGTGATGAACGCATTGGACGCCAAGATGGATTTAGCTCAATGGGTATCCAATCACGGCAAAACCAGCCACTAGGCATATTGTGCCACTAGTTCAGCCCGTGTTATAATAGAGCACATAAAGTTTAAAGGACCAATATGAAAAAATCACCTGTGGTTTTCATAACCAATGAGGTTTCCAAATCGAATTATTCTTCGGCCAAAGTGTTCGGAGAAATCCGAGTGCTCAGTGGCCGGGTTTATTCGTTCACCCCGGGCTCACCGGCCAATGAAGTGCTGGCCGCTGATATAAAGGCGGCGGCGGACAGCTTCAACGAGGATTCGGACTATGTACTCCCGTCAGGCAGTGCTCTGAGCACTTCACTGTTCCTTATCGCTCTTTTCAGTCGGGGGATTCGTAAGATCCGCATGTTGCTCTGGAGTGGCAACGACCAGTCATACCACCCGGGTCTTCTGGACCTCAATGTTGCCCTGACGGCGGTAATCAAATGAGCGCGCATGCTAAATTTTCTTTCTCCGCTGCCCATCGCTGGATGACCTGCCCGGGTTCCATAGTGGCCAGTGCTGACATTCCTAACACCACATCTTGGCAAGCGGAGCTAGGCACTCGGTTGCATGGCGTCGCAGCAGATGTACTGTCCAAGGGCATCGAGCACTCCCTGACCGGGGAAGAGGCGGAGATGGTGGATTTCTACGTCCAGTACGTTCGTGAATTGGGCGGCGAGGACACAGTGACCCTGATTGAGCAGCGCGTGGACCTAGCCCCGGACGTTTGGGGCACTTGCGACGCACTGGTCATCCAACCCTACGTGCTCCATATCGTCGATTTCAAGACTGGCTCTCAACGGGTAGATGCCAAGGACAACGCTCAACTGCTCGGATATGCGGCAGCAGCAATGGCCGAATTCAACGTACTACCTAGTCCTGTCAGGCATCCCATCCGCCCGGTGGATGTGCGCCTGCACATCGTGCAGCCCAGTATTAACTGGGTGGACGATTGGACCATACCGGTGGGATATTTGCAACCCTTCATCAACAAGGTCAAAAAGGCGGTGGCATCGGCTTGTTCACCGTCCCCCGAGTATCGTCCATCTGAGGAAGCTTGTAAGTTCTGCCCGGCTCGTGGGTCCTGCAAAGCCCGTTCCGATTTCAATGTTCAGATGGCCATCGAGGATTTTGCTCTAGCTGAACCGGCCACCCTGTCATCTTTTGACCTTGCGGCTATCTTGCCGCAGGTACCTCAGATCGTGGCTTGGGCCACATCGGTCCAAGAATATGCCACTTCCCAGGCATTGATAGGTAATGCGCCCAAGGGCTACAAGCTGGTGCAATCCGGCGGTGCTCGCAAGTGGGCAGACCCCGGTAAGGCTATTGAAGCATTGGTAGATGCTGGGGTTCCTCGCGAATCCGCCTGCAAAACCTCGCCGATTGGGATAGGGGACGCCACGAAACTCTTGGGTAAAAACCACCCCATTTTCAGTGAATTTACGACACGTGGGGCAGTGAATCCCGTGTTGGCGCCCGAAGGCGATAAACGGGCGCCATGGGATGGGTCACACGATTTTGTGTGACACTAACGGCGATGTTTGAGAAGACCTGCTCCAAGTGTGGCGAGACGAGACCAGTGAGTGAATACCACCGCAAGACAGCTAGTAAGGACGGTTTGAGTGCCCGGTGCAAGCCGTGTGTGCTTGCTGCAGTGAAGGAGTACCGCACTGCAAACGTAGATAAAGTTTCCGCAGTAAATAAGGCTTACCGCCGTAAGAACTTTCACAAGGTGTCGCAGCGCCAAAAAGAGTGGCGGGCTTCAAATCGCCAAAGAGTATCTCAGGTCAAAAAAACTAGGTATGAAGCGAACAAAACCCAAATCATCAAAAAGGTGACGGAGTGGCAAAGAAACAACTCAAAACTAAGTCATGTTTACCGCGCTTCGAGGGCAATCAGGGCTGTCATTTATCAATCCTTGCGTCGCAAGGGGTTTACTAAACGTTCAAAGACCACTAACCTGCTGGGGTGTGACTGGGCAACTTTCGAGCAATATTTGTCGTCCAGATTCGCAGAAGGCATGTCATGGGACAACAGATCAGAGTGGCACGTTGACCATATTATACCGCTGGCCACGGCAAAGACAATCGAGGATGTCGAGCGGCTTTGCCATTACACTAACCTGCAGCCTTTATGGGCTGCAGATAACATCAGGAAAGGCGCTAAAATCATGACTTAAGCGATAAAATTGACACAAGCGACAAATTCATAAATCCGATCGACACGATCAAATCATTCTGAAAGAAATTATCATGGCTACCAATAGCATTAAAGTCGAACGTTCCAGCCGTTTCATCACCCCTAAGGCTCGCGCCAGCTACCCCCACCTTTTTACGCCTAAAGCGTTCGAAGATGGGGAGCCCAAGTACCAATTGACCTGCATGATCGAAAAGGGTGCTGCAGGCGATGCCTTCATTGCTTCCCTGAAGGAAAAGCAGGAAGAAGCGTTAAAGGCACTTTACGGTAAAAAGATGCCTGCAAACCTGGATCGTTACGGCGTCAATGACGGCGATGACAACGAAGACCCGGAAATGCACGGTCACTGGCTGGTCAAGGCCACCAACAAGGCCAAGCCCGCAGTAGTGGACACGGACAAGTCGGAAATCATCGACAAGGCCGTTATTTACGGCGGATGCTACGTCCGAGCAAACGTCTGTGCGAAGGCGTATGGCACTCCCTCCAAAGGCGGCGTATCGCTTGAACTTGTGGCTGTCCAGTTCGTCGGCGATGGCGAGCCGTTCAGCGCAGCAGCTCGTGCGGCAATCGCCGCTGCTGACGAGTTCGAAGACGTCGGGATGTGATAAAATCACCGGCTAATCAGTAAAATAAGGGGCTTCGGCCCCTTAGCTGTTAAAAGGACCAACTATGACATTTGATTTTCCTGAAGTACCCGCGGGTGCTGTGATGGCTCTGGACACCGAAAGTACAGGGCTTGTGCAGCGCAGGGACCGGGCTTTCGGCTTCTCCGTTGCATTCGGAGATTATGCGGGCTATGTAGATATCAGGGAGAATCCGGAGGCACTTTCCTGGCTTAAGGACGTGGCTTCCCGGGTGTCCCGGATTGTATGCCATAACGCCGCGTTCGATGCTATAATGCTCGACACTGCCGGATGTGCCCTTCCTCTGGAAAAGCTGGATGATACGGTGACCCGGGCATGTTTAATCAATGAGCATGAACGTGAATACTCGCTCGATTATTTGGCCAAGAAATATCTAAAGGCCAGTAAAGACGATAGTATGTACGAGAAGCTGGCCAAAGAATTCGGCGGCAAAGCCACTCGCAACGTGCAGATGCGCAACATCGCAAACGCACCTGTGAGCATCGTGGCCCCCTATGCTATACAAGACGCTCGACTCACCCTGCGGCTGTGGCAATGGCAGGAGGCGGAAATAAAGCGGCAGGGAATAGAGCAGATTGTGGATTTTGAGCGCTCTGTCACTCCGACACTCATCCGGTCCACCATGGCGGGTATACGAGTCAATGTGGAATTAGCAATTGCAGGGGCTGAACAGTTGGCGCAAGACGCAGCGAAGTGGCAGTCAGAATTAGATAAGTTAGCGGGTAAACCTGTCAATGTTAATAGTAACTTGCAGGTCAGAGCGTTATTTAATCCAGTCATGACCCCTGGTGGATGGGAAGCCAACAACGGAACTCCCCTCGACAAAACTGATTCCGGAGCCCCAAGTATAAACAGCACAGCATTAAGGGCGATGGATGGTGACCCTATTGCTAAATATATCTTGGATATTAGATCTGCGTTAAAAACCAAAGGTGTATTCCTTGAGAAGAACGTCATAAACGCGCATGTAAACGGTTACGTGCACCCGACATTCAATCAAACTAAAAGTGAAGACGGTGGTACTAGCACCGGTCGGTTAAGCGTCACCGGGGTAACTGTACACCAATTACCGTCCCGGGGAGGTCCCGCAGTGCAGATGGTGAAATCGGCGTTTTTACCTGATGTGGGCCAAAAGTGGGTGTCTATTGATGCCAACAGTTTTGAGATACGCGTGTTTGCTCATTTTATCCAAAACGAACGTATTGACAAAGCTTATGCACAAGATGAACGCAGTGATTTCCATTCCCTTGTCGCCTCTTTCACCGGTCTACCTAGGAGTGCTACTTATGCGGGGCAAGCCAATTCTAAGCAAATCTCGCTCTCAATCATCTTTGGTTCTGGAGATGGAGCCATCGCTGCGAAAATGGGTCTGCCGTTTACGTGGGAAACTTTCACCACTAACGACGGTGAAAAGGTAACTTACCGCAAGCCGGGTAAAGAGTGTGCTGAAATATTAGCACGATACCATGAAGAGATACCGGGAGTGAAAGATTTCGCGGCGAAAGCGAAAAAGATAGTGACTTCCCGTGGGTATTTGAAAACACAACTGGGCCGGAGGTTACGACTGGATGACCCCCGGTGGTCTTATAAATACCATGGCTTGATAATACAAGCGAGCGCCGCAGATATCAGTAAGATAACATGGAAAGTCATTGAGGAAATACTAACGCCACTAGGCGGCAGGCTCATAATGAGCGTTCACGATTCGTTTGAAATGAGTGTGCCTATGGAGGTCGATGCTAAGTGGTTAACCAAGGAGATTCAAACCCGTGTTCGAGCTGAAATCCCGTGGTTCAGAATTCCCCTGGTTTTCGATCTAAACGGCGAGGGCCAATCTTATTGGGAGGCAGTGAAATGAGTGTTAGTAGGCCTACTAACACTCAATATTTTGGGAAAGTATGTGATAAACATCCGGAGTATCTAGGATTAAGACGTAAATGTAACGGACAATGTCAAAAGTGTGCCCAAGAGTTAGCTTCAAAAAGACACAGGGCCAACGTAAGAAACAAAGGAGAAACCACTTACATCGGGTCACTGTGTGAGGAACACCCGGAGTACCTTGGTAAAAGAAGATCGATCAATGGTAGGTGTGTTAAGTGTCATAATGAGTCGGTCATGAAAAAAGAGTTAATCAGAAAGAAGATTGATCCGTTGAAAAACATGAGATGTAGAGTCGCCAATAGAGTTTTATTTTTCTTGAAAAGAGGAGGTTATTCTAAGAAAAGCAAGACAGCCCAGATGTTAGGCTGTGATTGGCAAACTCTCAAGGAACATCTTGAGTCAAAGTTCACGGATGGGATGTCATGGGACAACAGGCATTTGTGGCACATTGACCACATTATTCCCCTGTCATCAGGTAAAACCGAGGAAGAAGTGATGGCACTGTGCCATTACCTAAACCTCCAACCGCTGTGGGCTGAAGACAATATCAGAAAGGGTAATAAATTACCGGTGAAATAAGGTAATTCCACTATGGCACAATATGTGGTATAATGTAGCTCAGGGCACAAACAGGCGCAGCCCTTATCAATGCGCTAGAAACCTAAAGGAAAAGTGGTTATGACGAAATCTGAATATTCGGGTCGCAAGACCTTTGTTGGCGGCGCTATGTTTGGCAGTGAGGCCAAAGGTGCAGTAGTGGGGTGGCTTTCTCGTCGCTATCCCTATACCGCTGCGGTCGCTGCGTTCCCGCCCAGTGCTGGCCACACCTACTGCTGGGATGACAAGAGCATCATGGTGATTATGCTGCCCGTCAGTGTCGTGTCGCCCACAGTGCGAGAGTTGTTCATCGGCCCCGGGGCGCTGGTAGATGTGGCCCGACTGGAAGCAGAAATTGCAACGGCCACCGAACTGGGGCTGCTCAAGGGCAAACGCATCCTCATCCATGAACACGCCGGGGTAGTATTGCCGCAGCACTCGCAAGCCGAGAAAGACCAAGGATTGACCAACATTGGTTCCACTGTAAAAGGTGGCATGGCAGCCCAAATCGACCGGATGCGCCGGGACCCTGATGACCAATGGGTGGCCAGAGAGAAATTGGTAGGTACTTCGCTGGGTCAGTACGTAGTTGACCGGTTTGAATATTTGTCGGCTCTGAAAGAACACCAGGATGTAATGATTGAAGGGTCGCAGGGCTTTGGTCTCTCCATGTACCATGGGTTCTATCCGTACACCACCGCACGGGACACCACACCTTATGCAGTGATGATGGATTGTGGTATTCCATGGGAATGGGCGGCGGAGATTGAGACCGTCTGGGTTGCACGCACATATCCAATCCGAGTCAACAACCGCACTGGTACCAGCGGACCGGCATATCCGGATTCAAAGGAAATTACGTTCGACCAGATCGGTCAGAAAACCGAACTTACCACGGTGACCAAGTTACCCCGCCGTATCTTCACTTTCTCCAGGCTGCAGCTGGAGCACTTGAAGATGCAGTGTACTAACTCCAAATCATGGGTAGTGCTCACCTTCGCTGACTACTTGGATGAAGACGGCATCAGCACCGTCATGAACAACATCCGCGGCATCGGGCTTGATGTGAAGTTGGTGAATTACGGCCCACATGACAGCAACATGAAGATCGTCGATGAATCGGTGCTGGGGGTGTAACATGGGCGGTTCATCTTTCAACGAAGTAACAGACGCGGTGGCCCAAGAACGTGCTTACCAGGATTCCACGCACGGCACGGACCCACATGAACTCGGAGTGTGGTTGTTGCTCATCCAGGCTGAACTGGACGAAGCAAAGCACGCCTTATTGAAGGGTGGGGTCGGTCGTAATTCGGTCCGCCACGAACTCATTCAAGTGGCGGCCCTTTGTTTCGCAGCCCTTGAACAGTATGGCACCAATTCCACCAAGACCGGGAGGGAAATCTAATGGCCAATCTCAACCTGTCGCAGCGCATGCGCTGCGCCCATGTGATGCGCTGGCATATGGTGCGCACTTACCGCCAGCAGACCCTTGCTGAACACATGGCGTTGACCCAGCTTGTGGCTCTGGAGGTGGTGGACCGTTGCTATCCGAACGATAAGGACATGCGGTTGGCCGTCATGGAGTGGGCATTGTGGCACGACATGCCCGAGGTGGTGACCGGCGATGTGGCCACGCCGCTGAAAGGGCTATTGGCTAAGAGCGGTAATCCTTGTTTGATCAAGAACATCGAGAAGGGGGTGGATGACCGATTCGCTCAACTCTCCTTGACTACCAAGGAAATACCTAAACTCATCATTACCTTCGCTGACCTGTTCGAAGCCATCCACTTCATCCATGAGGAGGGGTCGGGAGTGCGCTCCCAGGCCATAGAGAGGCACCTCATGGAGCGAATGGTGGCATTAATAGCCGAAGTGCGCCGAGATATGCTTCCTGGCCTCGCGGATGTATTCGCCGATATGGTCGATAACATGTGGTGGGAAGCAGATGAATAGCGGGCGCAAGGATGACCGGGATAAACTACGTTGGTCACTGGTCCCCTGGGGCCAGATGACTGCAGTGGTACGCGTGCTGAAATTCGGCGCTGATAAGTACGGAGAGGGCAACTGGAAAAACCTTTCTGACTTCAGGACTCGATATTTCGACGCTGCTCTGCGACACTTGATGGCATGGAACGAGGGCGAATCGGTGGACCCGGACACCGGAGAAAGCCATCTCGCCCATGCCGTTTGTTGCTTGCTGTTCCTGATGTGGAAGGATGCGACAGGAGGTAAAAAAGAATAATTGTGCCATATGGCACAATTATGATATAATTCTCTCCAGGGTGTTCAGGCGGTTTGACCCTAAAACCACCGCCATCTAAAAGTAAAAGGTAAATCATGAAGAATCTGCTAACCAAAATGTTCACCAAACCGACGCCACAAGAGCTGGCCATGCGGGAGTTGGTAGAAGCCAAGCGTGCAAAGCTTGAAGCCGAAACCGGGCGTGACTGGGCAACAAGCGTAGTCGCCTACAACACTGCACGTATCGAGCGCCTTGAAGCTTACCTCAAGGAGGCGGTATGAAGTCTTACAAAAGTCTGCTAAATGTGATGGCAAAGCACACGGCGCAACGGATTGGCGATGACATATTGGCGGAGAAGAAACGTGAAGCCAACGCCCGCCTGATGGCCGCCGCACCTGATTTACTGGAGGCGCTACAAGATATTGTGTCGTTTTGGGATGAACACGTTCCAACAGACTGCATAAATGATATGCACAAAAAAGCCCGCGCTGCAATCGCTAAGGCAACTGCGCCCACATATAAAGTGGAGATCATATGAAGCGCGTTGACTTTGAGCACCCTAAATCCTTGCGTGACGAAGCCCGGGTGGCTTACAATGAAGGCAAGCCTATTCTTGCTGACGTGTATGACGCACTGGCTGACGCACTGGACGAGATAACCCGATTGGAAAGTCACAACTACGAACTGCTTGAAAAGCTGGGGGAGTTATAACATGAGCTGTAATTTCAAATGTGAACAGGGACGCAATTGCGTGTGTGAGCAGTTGCAATTCATACCCCGTGAAGTCAATCAAGACTTAGCTGATTACGCTGACCAGTATGAGGCGTCGGTAGCATCCGATATTTTGAACGAGGTGGTGCTGCACTTTGCAGTCACTATCATAGTCATGCTCGGGGTTATCGGAGTCGTTGTACTGGTCAAACTGCTCTGGTGACACCATGCGCAAGACAAGCAAATACGCACGCAAACGCGGGGCCAACCTGGGCCTAGTGCCAGCCCCTGATCACTGGGCATTCGTTATCGGTCGGTCACGTCCATTCACAGACGAACCCGTGATACCCGGAACGGATATAGGCAGTAGCCAGCATACCGCCGTAACTGTGTCGCTCAAGGCCAGGGCAGCGTACGAGGCCCTGAAGAACGGCGTTGGGGACCGTAACGACTGGGAGATATTGTGCGAAGTGATGGGTGAAGCGCAGATACGCGCTGCTGAGATCGAAGGTATCGAAGGCGGCGAGCTTGCTGCAACGCTGGCGCCAGCTATCAACGCTATGCGCCGTGTGCGCGATAGGTATCACCGGGTTGGCAAGTTTGGGCTGGATGGCCCGGCCCTGCACGAGATACCCGCAGCGTTGGATGTGTATGAAGCCATCCTGCAAGCGTCGTCACCTGCACAGATGGCAGCGGCTGCGATTAAGCGGGTTCAAGTTATCAACAAACAAATGGAGGTTGTATGAAGCCAAGACTTCCATACAAGAGCCAACGCACCGGGAGGCTGGTTTGCTACAAGTGCAAGAGCGCACTTGCAAGCGACGTGGACAACCTCTGCACGGCATGTCGTTCCAAGGGGCACAAGAAAGTAATCACTGCTTGGGACATCAAGAACAAACAAAGGGAGGTTGTATGAAGCCCGAGAAATTGACGTCCGCAGAGATTCACGACCTGATGCCACACGTGGCAAACGAGTTTGAGCATAAGGAGTTCACGGACTTTGCACGTGAAGTGGAAGCCGAAGTTAACAAGCGCTGGGAGGCGATGCTGAGTAAGCAGGAGCACATGGTCCGGCTGGGTGAACCCAAATGAATAAGCCCGAACTTGCTGACACCCGCAAAGCTCTGGAGCGCGTCGATCAACTTGAGGCCCTCGTCAGAAAGATTTCAAACGAGGCAGACGCCCTTGTCAAAGGGTTTTCTGACGAGGCCGATGACCGCATCACCCCGCTGCTGGAGGCGCTTGAGCGCATATCTCGACTGCATCCAGCCGACTGCGTATCGGTAAAGGCAATGCTGGCACCACCAGTGCAGCAGGAGCCCAAGTGCAGCGACCACCCTGACGCACCGCATGGATTCGACAGGGATGCGAGCCACACCGCAGGTAGATACGTGTGTGACTGCGAGGGGTGGGTGCCGCCAGAGAAACCAGACCACGGCTGCGACTGTCGCTGGGACAAGGATGACAACCGCATTGTAACGTGCGCGCTGCATCAAAGTTGGCTTGATGTTATTAGCGAATGGGCAGAGCTAGCAAAGGTCGCAGAAGCAGCCCCTGACCACACAGCCTTGCTACGTCAGGCGCTGGAAGGGTTTGAGAGTTTGCAGCGTCAGTACAAAGAGGACCCTGGCATTTATATGGACTGGTCGAAAGCTAGGGAAGCAATCAAAGCAATACGGGAGGCCCTGAAATGAGCAAGATTATGGAATTAGCACAAGCGTGGCGACTTGCCGAGGGTCTAGCGAGCTTGGCAGCAAGGGCAAAGCTCAACGCAGAAGTAGAGCGCCTAGAGTCCCGCTTAGCCGACTACGACAAACGCCTATCCGAAGTCATGCCACCTGATTTCAAAGACTGGCATGAGAACAGCCGTAGCGAGTGGCCTGAGATAGCTGCCATGGTGATAGCGAACCTGCGTTCTGAGGTAGCTGCACTGCGGGAGGATGCCGAACGCTATCGCTGGCTGCGTGATTCTGCGTTTGCTTGTTTTTGGTTTGGTCAAGGCGGACTCTATCCACGTACAGGGCTTGACGCAGCCATCGACAAAGACATCGACAACGCAAGGAGCACGAAATGAGCAAGATCATGAAGCTGGCAGACGAGTACGCAGCCTACTCAAATTACCAGTTCTATTTTCCGAGAGAGCGTGACGAGAAGCGTGCAGAACTGGCGGCAGAAGTCGAGCGCATGGAGGCTGAAATAGCCTCACTGCGGGCGGATGCCGAACGCTATCGCTTTTGGCGTAACCGCTACCCAAAGACATTTGAACCAACGGAAATAACGCCGGAAGACGTTGACCGGATGACAGATGCGGCAATACAAGCGGAGGGAACAAACCATGACTGACATCATCGAACTGGCACGGAAAGCTGCTGGTGATACTGGCCCTGCGCTATCACCTGACCCCGCATTCACTGGGTTCCTTGAACGCTTCGCCCGCCTTGTCATAGAGGCGCAAGATCAGGAGATAGCTGCACTGCGGGTGGATGCCGAACGGTATTGGTGGTTGTGTGCATCTGATTGGTATGTAGGACCAGAAAATTTCTACTGCGATGAATCCGGTGGGATGCATGACTACGATAACAAGAACCTTTCTCCAGACCACCTAAACACAGCTATTGACGAAGCAAGGAGCGCGAAATGAACATCATCGAACTGGCACGGAAAGCTGGGTTTGCAATGGAGAACTCAGCAGCAATACAAGCGGCTGAACGCTTCGCCCGCCTTGTCATTGATGACTTTGTGGCGAGTGTGGATGTGGAGCCTGTGGCGCGGTTCCGACACAAGTACATAGAACCTGAAGGCACCTGCGAGTGCGTTGTTTGGTGTGATGAAGATTTAGGGGTGAACACTCCACTCTACACCGCCGAGCAACTGGCAGCAGTGCGACACCGGGCGCTGGAGGAAGCTGCGCGACTATGCCACGACGCTTCAATTCCGCCACCAGACACTACGCAAAGCGATGCTCAATGGGCAGCAGCAGTGCTTGCCGTGCAAATCCGCGCACGCAAGGAGGCCAGCAAATGAGCGAAGTCTATTACTGGGTTGGTCTGGTTGTCGTGAATTTCGCCCTCGCGGCTCTTTGGCTCATCACTTGGTACTTTGGTCAGGAGGTATGGAGACGAGCCACCCGGATTTACAGCTTGACCGTGATTTATTACTGGCTTGATCGTTTGGAAAAAGAAGGCACCCACACGTTTGAACGGGCACGCCAAGAAGCAACGAAGGCCAGCAAATGAAAACAGACCGTGAACTAGTGGAACTGGCTGCTAAGGCGGCTGGGATTGGGGAGGCTTACGAGTGAGCAAAGCTAGAGAGATGGCGAGGTTAGAGGAAGAAGCACGAGAAATGCAACGAATGGCAAATGCGTTAGCAAGGTACGAAGCTTTGGAAGTTGATGCGCGCCGGTATCGGTATCTTCGATCTGTTGGCGGGCAGACTTGGCACATGGTGGATAACCCAAAGCACCCGATAAGAGCGACTGGTGCCTATTACGACGCAGCAGTTGATGCCGCGATGCAGGAGGAAAGCAAATGAGGTCAGCACTCATAAGCCCACACCGATCACTTGTCGGCAAGCGGGCACAGCCCAAAGGTATGACATCCACACGACTATCGGATGACATTCGCCAGCACATCGAAAGCGAGGCGTTGGACATTTTCACAAGCATGAGCAACGCAGGCCAACCCCTGGCAAAGACGCTCGCAGCAATTTTTCTCAGTGGCATGAACGCTGCAAGGGAGGCCAGCAAATGAACAGTGCAGTCGATAGAGCCATCAGTGAGTGGGAAAAAGAGGTAGATGACGAAATGGTGCAACTCATTGAAGAAGGGTGGTCACCTTACGAAGCTGCACTGAAATCTAAGGAAATAGTACAACGGCGTAGATACCAAGCAAAGTGGAAAGCAAAACGAGACGCTTTGTGTACAGACCTTGGCAAGGTAATGAGAGGAATAATCAGATGACTAACGTAATCCCGCTAGGTCAGCGCCGAAACGACTTGCAGAAACTCGTCGATGCCATCAAGCAAGTTGTCTATGAGCGCGTGGGTGCAATCAGTGTCACCGAAGCGATTGGTGCGCTTGAAGTGGCAAAGCATGAAATATTCAAGGAGCAGGAATGACCACATACATAAAAGCCCCCAACTACCGCAAACCACGGATACGCATTGAGCACGGTGTTTGGACTGCATATACAAGGTACGAAGACGGACCAACTATGCTCGTAGACGTATGGAGGGCTCAAACATGGTGTTCGGCGCGCAATAAATGTGAGGGGCGAGACGACTGCCCACCAGCCGAACCCAGGACATGCATGACTTGCCGCCATTCAGAGCCTGACTCTGACTACAACTTTTGCATCAAGTGTGAACGTGACGACGATACTGAATATTCAAACTGGGAGGCTTACGAATGACTGACCAAGAAAAATGGCGAATCTTGCAAGCTAGTGCGGAACAACGTGCAAAAGAGCAATTACTAGAAGCCCTGCTGAAAAGCACAGGACTGGATGAGTACATAGCCGACGCAATAGCCCAGCACGAAAAGCAATCACATAATGAGTAACAACATGAAAGCTCCAGAACTAGGATGCATGAATATGGATGATTTGCCGGATTTCAGTAAATGGGACCGAGCAATGCTTGACGAGTGGGCACGTAATGCATATACCATGCTGCAGAACCAATCGGAGATAGTGCGTTTTTACCAATTGGCCGTTAAAGATTTAACAGCTGTTCTGGATAAACAGGCTGCTGACTCACTGTAACCGGAGATTGTGATGTTAGATTTTAGCCGCCGTGGGTTTTTAAAATTAGGTTCTGCAATCGTAGGCGGGCTGTCGCTCATAAAATATGCGGAACCGGCTGTACAAATACCACATTCCCATGAATGGATAGATGATAAAGGTGACTTTGTTATTGTCAGGGTGCCCGCGTTTAAAAGTTTTGCCAATGAGTTGATAACCAAACCTGCTATCTTTGTTCTAGGTGAGCGAGCCTTAGTAAGAGCTATCGAGGTGCGGGGGTACTCAAACATCTATGCACCGAAAGGAGGTACGATATTGGGCTGCTATTTTGATGGCTCACAGATGACAACTGAAATGAACCGTTCAGTAGTTCATTTGGTAGCTGACAACTTAGGGGTCACCAGTTGCAGCTTTGAATGTGCAAAGTCAAACACTTCAGCAGTTAGCTTTGCTGAATATAAACACAAACTAGTGTAGCGAGTATATATGAATGGGTGTCATAACCGAAAGCCACTGCATCAAGTAACCAAGGTCCAGGACGGTTGGATTTTCTATGGTGAATCACGTTTGCCTCGTATGGAAGTGATACCAGATACGATGACCAAAGAGTGTCAATACACTAAAAGTGAAGTGGGTCAAGCTGACCCGGGATGCACAGGATGCAAATGGAAGATGTGATGAGAATTTATGAACGACCACAAACAGACGAGGTGTTGACGGTCGTACGTGATTGTGGACCGGTATCAATTCACGATATTGCCGAGATACTTGGGAGAACATTGAAAAGTGTCATCCAGTGCGTGGAAGTGTTGCGCAAAGAACGCACGATTTACATCGCCAGTTACACCCGAGTAATTAACAGGGGTAAATGGTCCCCGCAATACCAATTGGGTGATAGAGAGGACAAAGCGAAACCTAAAGCCAAAACACGTAAACAAATAGGCGCCGAGTACCGTGCTCGTTACCGAGCAAAATTGAACGTACAAGATATGGTAGCCAGGGGCACCACATACAATTTTTGGAAAGGATTAATGTGACTAACGAAGTAAAAAGCGCGTTTCATTGGCGCGAACACCCGAGCGAACTCGCTCACTATTTCCGTAAGGAAACCGCAAACAAGAAAAGAGGAGAGGCGGCAAGAAAAGTAGCTTCGCCGGTTTCACTGCCCGGCAGCAGTGTGGAATTACCACTTAAATGGCAAAAAAGGAGAAACGATGCCCTGGAAGATAATAAATAGATTTTTAGGTGATGGTCTGCATTGGGGCAAAGACCGCCAACGGTACCTGGACGGCATAGCCTGGGCTAAGGCTAATAACCGTCCAGATGTGCTAGGTCACCTGCTTATCGCATTGAAATTGCGTGATAAGATCACTTTTGACGGGCCTCATCCTCCAATCGAATAGCGTCTTCAATGCTGAACCCTTTCGGCGTTGAGTATTCTTCGATTGATGGAATAACCGCCGGTTCACTTTCAGACTGTGGAGATGGCCACATAGCACCTGCAGCACCACCCACAACCCCCGCTTGCCCTATTGTGGCGCGATAGGCTTTAGGGGCGGTCTCCGCAGCGTGTTTTTCCAGTAATTGCACCACAGCCGCTACTTCATGCGGGTCTTTGGCCATCAACATTTGCGACAGCTTTTCGGCAGTTTTCTCCGGCATCTGCGTTTTACGTAGTGCGCGGGTGGTAGTTCCTACCAGTGAATTCCAGAAGCCACCGGTCATGGCTTGCCCGATGGCTTCACCTACGCCGGTGGTGTCCTCCAGGTTTTCGCGCATTTGCATACGTTTACCTGTCTGACTACCGCCCAACACTTGATTGGCTTGTTGGAACAGCTGGCTTTCACGTTCTAATGCATTCTTGAACAGGTCAAACTGAGCCGGGTTATCGAACAACGGTTGTAGTTTGGCTTGCATCTCAGGAGCGCCGATAACGCGCTGCGCCGCATTGAAGTTACCGGATGGGTCCATCACCTTGCTATATAGCCCGCGAGCCACGCCGGTCCGGAATGCCTCTTTCTCAGATTTGGACATTTTAGACACCGCTTTGATCACCTGCTCGTGATCCATTTTGCCGAAGTCATTCAGCCCCATGCGCATCGCATCCTGCAGTTCAGCGCCACCAGCGTAAATACCGCGTGCCAATTCATAGTCCGGAACAGCGGCGTCTAAAGCTTTCAAGAATTCATTTTTCTTATTGATATACACTCCGCCCAAGGTCGATACTTTACCGGTTACTGCGTCAGTTTCTTTCTCGATCAATTTATCCACACCGCGCTTTACTTGGTCCAGCACCTCAACCGTTGGCCTGCTCATGTCCAATTGACGCCCCTCAGCCGCCAACAATTCCTCAGCCTCTTTCAACCCTTGCCGGAACTGTGGTAGTTGAAGGTACTGCAGGACTTTCGGGTCTTTGACTTCACCAAAAGAATAAGCTTGTTGATATGCGGGTCCTGAGAGTTGCTTCATCTCTTTACGCAAATTCTCCAAGTCATCATAGTAGTCGCCTGGGTTCAATGCTTTCTGGGCCTTGCTGTATGTGCGCTCACGTGACCCGAGTTTCTGGTCAGTGAGGGTCTCAGCTACTTTACGGGCACCTTTACCGGTGCGCTGAGCCACAGCTTCCGCTAGGTCTACAAGCGCCGGGTTGGCGTTCGCCACGACGCTGGGCACTCTTAGCGCCCGATCTTGGGCGAGTATATTCGGGATGTCTTTAGGTGCTATTTCACCTTCGCCCATAGCTGCGGTCATCTTTTCAGCGGCCCGACGAGCTATGATAGCCTCCGTGGGGTTCAGCCGTTCTTGCAGCCATTTAGCGCCTGCCGACGCGCCTTTGATGCCCACTGGAGCCACGACGCCAAGTGTGCCGCCCAGCACGCCGCCAGTAACCGCACCACCCAGACGTGAATCCTCGTCGGCAGAGCCAGCACCGCTGATGGCTCCTTCACCGGCTCCGATGGCCGCTAATTTGGCCAGTGCTTTCAGGCCCGTAGTGGCTCCCGCGGCTTGCCCACCTGGAATCATCATAGCGCCGATTGCAGGCAGAGCCGCGCCGCCAAATTCAGCTACACCTGAAGTTACAGGATATTCGGAGCTGAACTGACCATACTCATTCCGGATTTTGCGCAAATTGTCGGCGTAGCTGCCTTCGCCCATCTTGGTGCGCAACCACGCTTCAGCTTCATCACCCCAGCCCATCATCAATCCCTGACCTAAAGCCGCACGAGCGGCCCCGGTGCCGAAATCAGGCGAACGCTTTTTGTCGACCATTATGGTTGCTCCTCTGAATCTTTTTCAATCTGTGGCACTGTTTGGCGGTACTTTCCTGCGTTGATGTCAGCTAGTCGCTGCTTTTGGCGCCGGTAAGAGTTACGCAAAGCCGCCGCTGCTGCTTCCATGATGAGTTTGCGTTCATCCGTGCTCTTAGCCCCTATGCCTTCCAAGTCCAGCAGAATCTTACGCTCGCCCTCGGTTGGATTACCGCCGAAAGCAGCCCGCAATTTCTCAACACCAGCTTTGCTCAGTAGATTTTCCTGCTCCCGTGTGGCTATGATGCGCGGGTCCCGCGGCGTCGTGTTTTCCAGCACAAAGCGTTGAGCCTTCTCGGGGAACGTGGCCCCAAATACATCATTGTTCAACTCCAAGGCGCGAGTGAGGTTCTTGTAAGCTTGGTCAGTGCTGGCCAGCAGGTCTTCGGTCTCAGTTTTCAGCTTCAACTCAGCATTTGTCAGTTTTTTACCTTCGGCTTCCTTGCGCTGGGCTTCTTTTTGCGCCAAGTCCAGGCGCTGTTCCGCGATTCCTGCGTTTGTCTGGGCTACCCCGGCCATGATACTCTTGTAGGCGTTTGAAGCCTCCATTTTATCATTAATGTACTTATTGACAAATTCATTAAAACTGGGTGTGCCGCGTTTGAGTCCAGCATCTACCGCCGCTTTACCTGCTTCTGACTGCGGCTGTCCAGATTTCAGGTAGTCCTTGAGCATCTCAGTCATCGCAGCCCGGCGTTCCCGGGATTCTTCCCCAGCTAGAACACGCAAATCGGAGGAGTCTTGTTTCGCTACTTCGGCCCGGTTTTGAGCCATCAACAGCTCCAATTTCCGGCGTTCAGCTGCTTTAGCCGCTTCACCTTCGCGCTGGGCTTTGGTGTGTGCGCCCATGACTTGAGCGGCGTTCGCGGCGCTTTCATAGAACGAACCGGTCTTGGTAGGTGCGCCAAATGCAGCGGCCAGATTGAAGTACATTTCAGCTTTGGATGGCCCGCTCTCTGTGGTGCGCTCCATTTGCTGGGTTAACATGTCTTCGAATTTTTTGGCGGCTTCGGCCGAAGCCTTGCGAGACTCCTCATACTCGGTGGCATACTTGGACGGTTGCGCTGCATACTTCTCCAGCATCGCGGCCATGGGGTTTGCCTCAACCTCGGTGGCTACAGGTTCCACTCCGGCGAACCGGGCCACTCCGCGTTGCACTGCTTGCGGGTCTTGCTGCTGCAAGAACTTCAACTGTTCAGGACTCACGCGGGACAAATCAAGCCCCTGCCCTGGAACCGAGTCTACTTCACCCCCGTCTGCGTACTTCTTGACCAAGCCGCCGCAGGCCCAATTGTTACCAGTTGTGTTCGAATTAGGCGCTGTTCCATACCCACCGGCGTCACTACCATCGCTATTATAACCACCGGAGCCGCCGCCACTATTACCGCCCCCAGCAGACCCGGAAGCGTATCCGAACAGATCGGAGAAATCCTGTTCAGCTGCGGGAGGGGTATAGCTAGCCATAGCCGCACGGGCCGCGTCATCTGAGGCAATTGTACGAGTGGCCTCGTTCATGACTGCATTGGGGGTAAGCGACATGCCGGACATCAAGCCGAGCGGGGATAGTCCGGAACCGAAAAACCCCATTATGCCCTTTTCCCAGTTATACGGGCCGACATCGTAATATTTCTTGGTCAGTGGGTTGTAAACGGGGTCATTGGTGTTTCTGATACCGGCCGCACCTAGACCCAAGCCGCCAAATTCGTCAATACCGCGCGAGCCACCACCACCGCTGCGTTGACCAAAATCATAACTACCAACGGCAGAAGGAGCAACCGCGGCCACCACTGCCCGGGGGACAGGGCGGCGGTTCTTCAGCGTAGGGGCTTGCAACTTATCGCCCTGCCAGCCTTGACCGTACAGGTCGAACTGGCCAGTGCGGGTGTTGAAACCCTGTTCATAAGCCTGCTTGGCAGCTAAATCCTCTTCATATGCCCGCATTTGTTCAGCATAATCAGGGTCGGTCGGGTCAGTGGGTTTCACAGTGCCTCCGACTACAGTGCGGGAGGCATCAGCTAGACCGTAACGGGCGAGAAGATCGGTAAGTTCGCTCATAGGTCACCTCAATTGAACATTTTATAGACGCCGGCCATGCTAGCTGCGGCCTGTGCAAGTTGCGACAGTGGTGACGGGCTGTAAGTCTGCCCGGTGCTTTGCTGTGTGGATGTTTGAGTCGAAGGTACGGCGGGATAGAGCCCTCGGACTTGGGCATTGAGCCAGTCTGCTTGCGTCTTTGGATAATCTTGCTCTTTTTGCCATTGGGCGTAAGCGGCGTCGAGTTCTGCCTGCTTTTGCCCCTGCAATCCACGTCCAGCGGCCTCTAAAGAAGCGATATCGGTGGTTTGCATGCCTTGACCGAGGCGCGACAGGTCAGCCAATTGTCCGAGCGCACCCTGTTGGCGCTGAAGATCGGCAGTGCTAGCTCCTAGTGCCTGGGTGTACCCCTGTTGCAGCGCCCCGGCCTGTTGGCCAAGTATCGCTTCTTGCGTGTCACGGACCGCCCGGGAGCCGAATTCACCCATACGGGAGCCGCCGAATTGTCCAGCGCGCACAAAACTATCGGATACTGCGGGCAGCAGGTTCTCGCTCAAATTACGGGCACCAAGCTTCGCAATTTGGTCCGTCACGTTTGTCATGTACGGATTCATGTACGCATTGACATTCGCAACAGACGTAGTGCCAGCAAGGTTTTGTGTGCCTGCGGTTGCAACATCGAACCCGGGCTTCCAACTGCCTACGTTCTGGCCCACTTGGTCATATGCCCGCTTCTGCAGCGGGTCCATCCCGGCCACACGAGCTAAGTCGTAAGGCTTGTAGGGGGTTGCCGCGATCGCGTGCGCATTTTGTATTTGCGTATAAATCGCATCCTGCATCCACTTCGGCGTTTCTGAAGAGGTGGTGGTGTACGACGTCGCCGTTTGAGGTGTACCTGAGAATAGGTCAGCCATTATGCTATCTCCTTGATATATTCCAGTGGCGACAAGGCATCAGGACTGATTTCACCCTGAGCCAGTGCACCGCCCTTGTGCCTGCGAATTTCTGCTCGCATTTGGTCCAATTTACGAGCCCCTGCATCGGTCGACCCGTCACCCAGTAGCGCTACCGTTTCTGCGTCGATCACATATTCACCATCGCTCAATCGGGCATCTATGTCGTCAGAGCGCCCGGTGACACCTTCAGCCATAGCGGACAGGCCGCCCTCGGCATATTTGACTTGGCCGCCAGAACAGAAACCTTGCTCTTGAGACATTTCATCAATAGCGTACAGCGCAATTAGAATCGCGGTTATAAATTGCGGGTCGAACTGCTCCGGCGCATCTTCTTCATCGATGAACCCGCGGGCTATGGCGTCGGCTCGCACTTGGCTGTATTTTTCCGGATTTTCTAACACATATTCCAGAGTATGTTCGATCTGGTCCAGAATATCCGGGGTTACGCCGCGGGCTTGCAGCACTTGTTGAAGCGCCTCAACTCGGGGGGCGAATTGAGGGTCCCTGCTGGCTAACTCTACTACTTGTGAATGGTCCATGGTTTTCCTTACGCCAAAATCAGGCACACTCGCTCTGCCCAGTCTTGCCAATTATCAAATTCATATGGGTTAGGTATGTTATCATCAACATTTGGGTTGTCTATCAACTGCCTAGTAGCCCAAGTCTTCCAATCATCATCAACCAATCTACCTACGCCGACTAAGTCCAGTGCTAGCGAATCTGCCCAATCGTGCAGATTCAACCCATAGGGTCTGGCAATCATCCTAGCACCGTGCCATCACCCGGGCCGGTATGAATCAAAATCTGGCCCATCTGGTAGTCGCCGGAGATAGTGTTGCTGGTGAATCGTAACCGCAATTCACGACGCTGTTCCTTGAGCACTACAATCTCTTCGTGCGGGGTCGTGGCCGTGTCCGGAAACGTAAATTCACGACTCACTACCTCAGGTGCCCGAGCATTCGCCCGTCCAGCCACTTGCACTACCATATCACCAGTCTGAACGAAATCGGGTTCAATCATGGTTATGCGCAATTTGCTATTGATACCTCGGGCGGCAGCGGATATGTCACATGTCTCAAAATATGATTTTACCGCGTTTATTTCTGAGCCGTCAACCTCATCCACACCCTGCTCGTGAATCCAGACCTTGTTGCCCGTTACGTGAGATGCCAAGATTGGCGCCGCATATGAGTTGCAGAAACCCCCGGCGGTCCTGCCAGATTCCGGCAAGATAGTGTCGTACCACGTATTTTCGCGCACATTGAAAATAACCGCGTGTGTGCACTCCGTGGCATCACCCCGGGGGTAGCACCACCAAATTTCGCCATAACGAGTGATGGTGAACGCGAACACTTTTGTGCGTTGCTGGTCGTTTAGGCCATCAAAGAACCAGTTAAGATTCAATTGGTTGGGCACTTCACGCACCACACCATTGAACATTAAAAAGCGATCAACACCGGCCCAAAAGAAAATACCATCATAGTCCACCACTGAATCCGCGGACATGATAGAAGTGTTAGACGCAATGGTGTCGAACTGGAACACCGTGGAACCGCCAGTGAACGATGCCCGGATAACCGCGTCGTAGGCCCAGAAAAGCCCCGCCGGGGCCGCTCCAGCACCGGCCCGCAGGGGTAGCCCCTTAATGATCTTCTGACCCCAAGGACGGGCTATTCCTGACCCGCTCCCGGATAGGTCGGAAGGCGAACCGGCCACAGACCAGCCGATAACGCCACCGGTACCATAATAGAACAGGTAAGGGTGAAGCATAACAATACCACCGGTGGCGTTGCCGCCAGATGGCAGAGCTACCGGGTCCAGCACACTGGTTGCGAATGCGTCACCTATGAATATTTGGCCACCTTGGTCATTATTAGAGAATGAACCGTTCGGGGCCACGTGCGCGATAATCTGTGTACCCAGTGCGGATGCATCATACGCGTAATCGAACATCCAGATGTTGTTAGTAGACGGGTAGATACCATCCAGACCACCGGACATATTAGCAGTAGTAGTCGTTATCGTGGTAGTGCTTGCGGCCACCACGTAACCGTTTGGACCGGTACCGGCCAATGCAGGGGTGATGGTAATAACTGGGCCTACAGCCACAGCGCTGTAGTTAGGCGCACTGCCAAACGCATTTATGTTTGTCGCAACCAGTGACGCGGTGTTGTTCAGGCTGGTCGTGAATGGGACAGAGCCTGACATGATATTGACTCCGTTCACTGTGATGCTGTTCACAGAACCTGCCGCGCCGCCGGTCAATGTTACAGTACCAGTTGCATAAGTAAGCGGCGGCGTCCGGTCGGAGACAATGGAGCTTATCTTGCTGGAGTCCAGGATGAAACGCTCAAGGGTGCTTTCACCCCCAGAGTGGCAATATACCAAATCTTGTTGTGGGTAGTTGGTGAACCCACGGGAAACCTCGGTCAATTCTTTCACAATGGAGCGGTAGCCGCCCATCTTGCGCGGCAGGCCCCGTTGAATACGCATCCACTGCGCATCTGTGTAAAAATCCCCATCAAAACGAGTACCATCCCGCTTGATGCCGGGCATCACCTTCAGGGGTGATGGAGTCGTGGTCATCAGAATGTACCGCCGGAAATAGTGGCCAACGTGCTGCTGGAATTGTTAGCAGCAACAATGGTCGTACCATCGCTATATAAGATGGTGGTGCTGTTGGAATTAAGGTAAATACCACCACCACCGTTGACCTGCACTCGGAACAAATATCCGCCAGTAGTCTGGTTGTTGACCCAGTATTGCTGCACGGTGGGAGGTACCAGGATAGTGCGATCACCGGTAAGAATGCCAGTGAATTTATAGGCGATTCGGTTGAGTTCAGAGCCAGTCAGCGTGTAGGTGCCAGAGCCAGCCACCGCAATAGATGTGTAGTCAAAGGCAAACTCTACCGCCTGACCGAATCCCAACGTGTAATAATTAGTACCATCACATGCAATGATGGCTGAATTGCTGATTGCGAAAGTCTTAGTGGCTAGCCCATCTACCAGCGAGACCCCGTCAGTATCTACAACCAGTGAACCCGTACCGGCATTACGGACATAGACGAACCAGTTATTACCAACGGTTGCAACATTGGGAAGCGTGAGAGTACCCGCGCCGCCGTCCCACACGAACATTTTAGCCCGGTCGGTGATAAGCAGTGCATAGTTCGAATTGAACGTGGACACTGGAACCGATTGGGATAGCAAGCTCCCAATGGCCACGATACCGGTGCCCGCCAATGATGCGGCGTCAGTAGTGGAAGTACCAACACCATATTGGAACGCACGCCAAGAACCAGCAGCTGTGGAGTTGGCAGTCAAGTAAATCTGCCAGGATTCACCCGGGTCAACCGAGACAATCTGAGTCCCGCCGTTGTCCTTGATGAGCACCGCTTGTGCACTCACATTGTTGAACAGCACCGTCTGACCGGTCCCCGCATTACGGGCATCTGGCAGCGTCAGCGCCCACACGCCGCCGGTACCGGTCAGGTCCATGATGCGGGTGATCAGATTGGAGGTAGCAGAGGTTTCCTCCGGCCAATTGTAGGTGGCGTTAGTGGTCAGCGTTACGGCACTATAGCTAACATCACTCGGATATATGTTTGCACCGCCAAAAACATCAACATAAACGGTCATTATACTTCACTCCTCACGGCGGCGCGATCTAGGATTTTGCTCAAGTCTTCGCCGCTTAGCGCCTGTGCTGCACGGTCGTAATTGGCCTGCCAAGTAGCCATGCGCTCGTCGTTTTTCAAAAACACCGTGGCTTCCAATAGCGATGCATAAAGCAACAGATTTGGAGCGTAAGTCGTAAGCCAGTTAGTCTGGAAGTCATCATCCAGCAACCGGGGCAGTTCGTAGTAGCCTACCTCCAGAGTGGCCGCAGCCGCCGGGGTCGGCACTAACAGCCAGTGGTTGTAGTCGTAGTCCGCGTAGAATTCAGGGGTAGCCAAGCTGGCCTCTGTTGGCCAGTATGAGCGGCAATACTCGTACGAACGAGCGAATATCGGTTGCCCACCGGCCACCATGCTTACGGTTTCGCGCCAACGGTCGGGCTTCTCGTAAACAGCAGTGCCGGCCACGAGATTAGTTTGAACAAACCTAAGAAAACCCTGAACCTTAAGCTCCCGTGCACACCGACGCTCGGCCATGTTGATGAGACGGGGTAACTGTTCATAAACTATGGGGTCACTTTGCTCTGTAAACCCCCGTTCAAGGTATCGCCGCAAGTCTTCTTGCAGTGAATTGAATGTCATTACATATGCCACACGCGTAAACTCCTAATTGGTAATTCAAGCGCTGATGCAGCGGCAACGTACCGGAATTATAACCCAAAACGGGCTATTTGACAAGTTACTACTTCGCAGGCACCGACCTAGCCAATAACTCGGTCTTATCCTTGCTTCCGCTGGTAGTACCCAGCCAGAAAGATATGCACACACCCCAAGCTGTGCCAAGCTGGCCCAGCATGATGAGCATTACCTGACTGTCGGATGCCTCAAATAGTTTGAGCATCATACCAATCAGGACCGCGAAGTACCCAAAGGTAACGATCAGCGTGAGCGTAGCGGGCATCCTGCTGCGCGTCACCTTGAGCAAGTCCCGTGCGCTGTCACGGTCAGCGGCTGCGATCTTCTCTATCTCGATCTTGTTGGACTCCAAAAACTTTTGGAAATCCACCTCTGCCTGTTTGACCGAAACGATCTGCTCTGGTGTCAGCTTTCCATCATTGAGCGCCCTACCCACGGCTTCCACGGTCTTTTCCTCTAGCCCCAGCTTGTCGGCAACGAACGTCGCGGCTGCGGCCCCGAGCGGTCCACCAAGGGCGGTGCCCACCAGGGGCGCAAGTGTCTTAATCCAATCGCTCATTGGAAGCTCCTTGTGCCCGCCTTGTCGATAATCAATGCCTGCTTGCGGTTGCGCGGGTCAAAGCTGGCGTGTACCCAGCGCCCGTACTCCACGATCAACTGGTCGAAAACCAGCGTCCCACTGGCAAGCAACGTCGCCACGATGTCGTGAGGCGTGCCGAAGGCTGGGCAAGTGAAGTCCACCGCATGACCAAACACATGGGCGCTGGAGGGTTTGGACCCAACGAGCTTATTGAGTGCCGGGCAGCGGTAGGCGCTGGAAATCAGGATGGGCTTACCACCGAGCTGCTGGCGTACGATTTCCATGGCATAAGCTGTGCGGTACAGGTTTTCCAGCACATCCGGTGGTGGGTCGTTGGCAATGCCCGCCCGCGCCGCCGTTTGGCTTTGGGTGAACTCGTCAAGGTGGAAGTTGGTCGAGAGGTACGCAGTCATTTGGTCCACCTCACCCACAACACACCAGCCAGCACAGCCAGCACGACCAGCGTGCCGACGAATAGGTATTCAAGCATCTGGTTTGTCCTTTTCATCCTTGTCGGGTTTGTCGGATTTGTCGGGCTTCAGCAGATCGTCTAACTCGTCCTGCATGTACTTCGGAACCTCGATGTTGTGCTCGCGCATGAGGCCCACGAACTGACGCACCAGCATCTCGGTGCGCGTGAGTTTGGTTTGCTGGCGGTGTAGCTTCACGTCCATTTTGTTGAACTCGAGTCGCAGTAGTCGGTTGTCGTTTTGCTGACCCTCAAGCTGCTCGCGCAGCACCTTAAATTGAGCGTCCATGGTTCCAGAGGCTGTTATCTCTGGCCGACCACGCATCCAGTCCATGTAGAACTTGCGGGCGTACCCAGCGAGCACCAGCACCAGCGCAGAGCCACCCGTGACGGTAGCGGGGTCAATTTGTTCTATCGCCATGCTGGATACCTCACAAGCAGAAACACAGACACAACGCCTGCGATGGTCACAGCGCCGATTGACCCTTGCGATATGGAGCTACTGATACTCACAGCCGACCACAGCGCGACACCCAAAAACCCCTCAACGACAAGCGTTGCCTTGGAGTAGTTTTCAGTGATGGCCCCGTACACGGTCACGCTTCCGACGAGTCGGAACAGGACACACCACAGGT
>JACCDR010567140.1_pt1 | contig 58248 bp, 47 predicted proteins | sample 7446431 | NCBI WGS metagenome assembly JACCDR01 (sample SAMN15323443, study PRJNA562643) | freshwater metagenome | isolation source: river surface water | place: USA:Blue River Watershed | collected 2017-08-17 | reverse complement strand
TACCATCATCATCCGTTCTCATTATAAAGTCAACCACATTTTGATTTTTTGTTGTTTTAATCTCAAAATGAGCTTCACGATTTCCCATAATTCGTTCATGGATACTTAGAATTGATTCCTTAAAACTCATTAAGATTTTTTCATTTTTATAGAGTTCTTCTTCCAAGTCTGATAGATAAACAGCTTTTTCTGCTTCTGTTTTTTTCTTAACTCGTTCAGATTCATCATACTTTTGAATTAATGAACGTAAATTATTCAATTCTCTATTCTTTTCATCAAAAACTCTAATTGATGTCTTTAAATCTTTTAAAATTTCTCCATTGTCTAACAAGGATATTTTTGCAGAATATTCCTCGTCAAGTTTTTTAACTGTAGAGTTAAGTTTAGAAAGTTCAGCTTTCAAGCTTACCAAACGGTCATTTACAATTGAGTTTCTGAAACTATCAATCTTATTTTTAAACTCTTTCAACTCTTCCAAAGACTTCTCAACCATGTCACCAAGTCCTTTCTTAAATTGATTGAAAATTATTTGAATTTCATTCTCATTAATACTCTCAGGTTGGGGTAAAGAATCTATTTGTTTAATCTCAAATTTTATCGCTTGTTGTTTGGTTCTTAAATCTGTTAATTCTGTTTCTAATCTAATTAAATCTTCTTGTATTAACTCAAAAGATTCATTAGTTTTCAAGTTTTCGATGGCTTTATTCACTCTTCCAACTTCCCCTTCTAATTCATTGAGATGTGCTTTGGCATCTTGTACCTTAATTTCATTATTATTTGTTACAAGTTTTTTGATTTCTGAATAAAACGTATTTTTCTTTTTTAACTCTTCATTTATTGCTTTAATCTCAGTATATTTTTCAAGACCAACATTTAAGAAGAAAAGGTGAGGGCTATAATCTGGTGGTATTGATTTATTAGTATCAAAACATTTTATTAAATCTTTAAATTCTGAGCGTTCATCTCTAATGATTGGCTGTAATAAGCTTCTAAAGCTTAATCGCTTTTTAGTTGCAGGATATTTTTCAAAATAAAGGTTTCCGAGATATTCTGAAGCTTCTTCAAGTCTATCAAAATAAATATGTTCATTGCCTACTTGAATTGAAACTAGCTCATGTTTACCTATAGAACGAGATATTGTTATTCTTCTATTATTAAAATCAAGGTCTAATTTTATTTGGCTATCAATAATTTCTGAATTTTTTTTAGGTATTAAGTTCAATCTGCTATCAGATATTCTTTTTAATAAACAAAAGTTTATGAACTCTATACATACAGACTTCCCTACACCAATTTTTTTATTCGTGTTTTCTGATTTTTCACCCATGATAATATTTACGCCAAAATCAAAAGAAATTGGTGTAAATATCTCTGGTTCGCTGTAGAGTCTGTTGATTTTAATCATTTTTGTTTTTGATATATATAAAAGGCTCTTTAAAATCAATTATGCCTGACGAATACAGAAACGCTAATCCAAAAAATAAATGTCTATAACGAGAAATATTATATTTTTTGAGCTCTTTAGATACCTCGAAAATAGAAATTCTATCGACTTTCTGCTTTTGAATTTGTTTTAAAATCAGAGAGGCTACGTAAACTGCCGAAGTTTTTACATTTTCATCTTTAGAAACTAACATATCTTATTTGTTTGGAAAAACATTACATTTAATTAACTCATCTAATAAATAAAACTTTATCGCCTGTTTGTCAAACCTCACTCCATTTGCTGAAAGTTTCCCATAGAATAATTCTACAAGTGAATAAAGAGCAAGTTTAGGGTTATTATTTTCTTTGGTTAAAATAATATCACTTTCATCTTTTAAATAATTGGATATTTTAATAGAAGTAACACTATCTATACTTTTCCTTGATTCAACTAAAGGTGCTTGATAAACAGCATACAAGTCTTTATATTGTGTAATTATAAATTCACTATGCTCTGAAAACCTTTTAAAAACTTTAAAATCAGGGTCAACATTATCGGTTATATCTGATATAACTCTATTACTGTCTTTGCTTAAGAATTCTATTAGAGCCATTATCGTCTCAACTTCTGAACATTCGGTTTTTCGTCTTTCTAATAATATGTTTTTGTCCAAAAAATTAGCTATATCCCTAATTTGGTCAATGTCAGTAATATTATTAATGATTGCAAGGAGCCTTTTAACGTCCAAAACATCTTCTTTATGATTAAAGTTTTTTCCAAATTTCGTTTTATAATCTTTTGCATCCTTCGAGATAAGCAGTATTTGTAACCTATAATACTTGTTTTCAGGCTTTGAGTAAAAACCATTAATGGCTTCTGTTATCTTAATATTATCATTCTGCGATGTAACCTGAACTACCTGTTTATTTTTTGTATCAATTAGATCTATATGAGCAAAGTTATTTTCTTCAAAATTTGTATTATTAAATTCAAACCCAATTAGATTAAACAAGTCTCTGTAAAAATTTTCGGCAAAAACATTGATGTCTGTGAGATTAAGTGAATTAGCATTTCTTACTTCTGTCTGAAGATAAGAAAGCCTCTTGTTTATTAGTGTTATGTATGCTTGTCTATTATCCATTTTTATATCGCAAAGATACTACTTCTAAATTTTGTCTTTTGAATTTATTTAACATTTAATAAATGTATTGGGGTGGTTACACTCCATTTTCTAAGCATGCTTCATTTTATTAGGATATTAGTAGCATACTGTGACGACTATTACCCCTAAAATATCAAATTAAAACCAAAAATTCCCCCTACATCCCAAGCTTTCTACCATAAAATTTAGTAAACGGTATTTAACTGCTTAAACTTGATTTTATGGCTCCGACACTTAGAAATATCATTCATGCCATGAGTATTTTAGATGTTTCCTTCCTGCAAGCTGTAGCAATAAAACTCCGCCACTCATGGCATGTTAAAGACCAAAAAATAATAGCTATCTAAAATTATGGAAGATTAATAGATATGTTGAAAGCCTTCAATATCATCTATCCCAATGGCGATTATGAGAAGATTTTAAAGGCAATCAATGAATTAGTTTTGAAGTATAATGCGTAACGTCGTGGCAATGCTGCATAAATCCATTTCCTCCTAAAAACAAAAGAGCCGTAGCGGTGCTACGACTCTTTTGAAAAGGACTGTATATTGTGTTAATTATTTAACTTCAACTTCAGCACCAGCTTCTTCTAAAGATTTTTTCAAGCCTTCAGCTTCTTCTTTAGAAACACCTTCTTTGATAGCTTTTGGAGCGCTGTCAACTACTTCTTTCGCTTCTTTCAAGCCAAGACCAGTTAAGTCTTTAACCAATTTAACTACGGCCAATTTGTTAGGACCAGCAGCTTTCAATACTACGTCAAAAGCAGTTTTTTCAACAGGAGCTTCAGCAGCTTCACCAGCACCACCACCAGCAACAACAACTGGAGCAGCAGCAGCAGGCTCGATACCATACTCATCTTTCAAGATAGCGGCTAATTCGTTAACTTCTTTAACTGTTAAATTTACTAATTGTTCAGCGAATGCTTTTAAATCTGCCATTTTATTAAGAGATTTTAATTGTTTACGATTTTGATTATTATATGCGTTATTGTACTTGGAAGCCTTGGGCTAAAATTATCCTTCTTTCTCTGATAAAGTTTTCAAGATACCTGCCAATTTGCTTCCACCACTTTGAAGAGCAGAAACAACGTTTTTCGCAGGTGATTGCAACAATCCAACGATGTCGCCAATCATCTCTTGTTTAGACTTCACATTTTCAAGGGCTACTAATTGATCTTCTCCGATGAATAAACCACCTTCGATAGAAGCACCTTTGAAACGGATTTTATCTTTACCAGCTTCTTTTTTGAAGTCTTTGATAAGTTTGGCAGGAGATTTAGGATTCTCTGGAGAGAAAATCACACCCGACAAACCTTTCAATACTGTTCCTTTGAAAGAACTGTAGTCAACACCTGTTGTTTCAAGTGCTTTAGCAATCAACGTATTTTTGATCACACGGTATTCTAAACCACGTTGGAAACAAAGTCTTCTGAATGCGTTTACTTCTGCAACGGTCAACCCTCCGGTATCAGTGATGTAGAAGTATGGAGTAGCAGCGAACTTTTCGCTCAACTCACCAATAATGGCTGCTTTTTCTTCTCTTGTCATGATTACAAACCGTTAACTGTTGCTTTATCAATTTGAACACCTGGAGACATTGTAGAAGACAAGTTGATTGACTTCACATAAGTTCCTTTTGCTGAAGAAGGCTTCAATTTCAACAATGTGTTGATTAATTCTTGTGCGTTTTCAGCTAATTTGGTAGGGTCGAAAGAAACCTTACCGATAGAAGTGTGGATGATACCAGTTTTGTCAACTTTAAAGTCGATTTTACCAGCTTTCACTTCTTTTACAGCCTGACCAACTTCCAAAGTCACAGTACCTGACTTAGGGTTTGGCATCAAGCCACGAGGACCCAAAATACGACCTAAACGACCGATTTTAGCCATTACAGTTGGCATAGTGATGATTACATCTACGTCTGTCCAACCTTTTTCGATTTTTTGGATGTATTCGTCCAAGCCTACGAAATCGGCACCTGCTGCTTTAGCATCTTCTTCTTTGTCTGGTGTACAAAGTACCAATACTCGTACTTCTTTACCAGTTCCATGAGGAAGTGCCACCACACCACGAACCATTTGGTCTGCTTTACGTGGGTCAACACCCAAACGAACGTCGATGTCAACAGAAGCATCGAATTTCGTATATGAAATCTCTTTCAAAATCTCAGCCGCCTTCGTAAGCGAGTACGCTTGCGACTTGTCGTATTTTGAGAGAGCCTCTTTTTGTTTCTTTGTTAACTTAGCCATTATTCTTTTCAATTTGAAAATTTGAAAATGTGCTAATTTGAAAACAGTATGACTTTTGAAACGAAGTTGGAAAAACCAATCTTCAAATTTCCAAATAATCAAATTTTCAAATTAGAAAGGTTTTTCTCCTGTTACTGTGATACCCATTGAACGAGCTGTACCAGCTACCATGCTCATCGCCGATTCAATTGTGAAGCAGTTTAAGTCTGGCATTTTAGTCTCAGCAATAGTACGTACTTGATCCCAAGTTACAGAACCTACTTTTTTCAAGTTTGGCTGAGCAGAACCCAATTTTACTTTAGCAGCTTCCAACAACAAGATTGGAGCAGGAGGAGTTTTTACTACGAACTCAAACGACTTGTCTTTGTAGTAAGTAATCAATACAGGTAAAATCATACCTGCTTTATCTTGTGTTCTGGCATTGAATTGCTTACAGAACTCCATGATATTCAAACCCTTAGAACCCAATGCAGGACCAATTGGCGGTGAAGGGTTTGCCGCACCACCTTTGCACTGCAACTTAACGTAGCCAGCTATTTCTTTTGCCATTTCTTTGTAATGTCTTTAAAGTTTGGTATTGAATCGACGAATCGTCGTCATAGCGTGACCTCTCTCTGCCAGTTGGGGTGGAAGCGTTCCCTACCTGATTGAAGTCGGGGTTTCGATAAAGAAAATTTGTAACTGAACTTTCTGATTTACAGCTTTTTGCTAGACTTTTTACAAGCCTTTCGATAAGCTGCTACCGAAACGGACTGCAAAATTACGGCTTTCTTATTAATATACAAACAGTTAGGCAAAAAAAATGATTTATTTCGTAAGAATTAACACCTTACTGCTCGATTCGCTTGCTTTTGTTGGCTTTTTAGGTGTATTTCTTGCACTGGGGTTTGACTGTCCTGCTACGTCCTGTTAGAAAGTAGAATTAAAAAGGACTCGCCTTTCTTCATTTGTAGGTGCTGGTTTACTTACGCCTTTCCATACAAATCGTTGGAACTTGGGGTTTATAACATTCAACTAAATCTATGAAAAAAACAAATTTATTCAACCGTTGCTTCTTTGCAGCTATGCTTTGGAGCTTTGTTTGGGGTTATGCTGTGCAAGCACAAACACTTGGAGCAAGAACAAAATTTAATTTCAATCCTGCTTGGAAACTTTTCGTGGGCGATACACTAGGTGCAGAATCGCCGAAGTTCGACGATAGCCAATGGAAAGCCGTTACGCTCCCACACGCTTGGAACGAAGATGCCGCTTTTAAAGTCGCCATCGACCAACATCCCACAGGCATCGCTTGGTACCGAAAGCATTTCTTTTTACCCAAAAATGCACAAGGGAAAAAGGTATTTATCGAATTTGAGGGGGTTCGACAGGCTGGCGAGGTATATGTAAATGGGCAATGGGTGGGGCTTCATGAAAATGGTATCATGGCATTTGGCTTTGACATTAGCAGCTTTCTGAAATACGATGGCGAAAATGTGATTGCGGTACGCACCAATAATGCTTGGGATTACCGAGAAAAAGCCACCAATTCTCGCTACCAGTGGAGTGATAAAAACTTTAATGCAAATTATGGCGGACTGTCGAAAAATGTTTGGCTACATCTTACCGACAAGCTTTACCAGACCTTGCCTTTGTATTCTTTTTTACAAACTTCGGGCACTTATATTTATGCTAAAAACTTTGATATTAAAGGTAAAAAGGCAACGATTGCTGTAGAAGCCGAAGTAAAAAATGAATATCCAGACAATCGCAATATTTTGCTCGAAGTAGAGATAAAAGACCTTGCAGGTAAAATCATCAAAATCTTCACCAGCAATACAACGACCGTCAAAACGGGTTCGACCCAAATCATCAAGGCCGAAGCACCTGTCAACAATCTACACTTTTGGAGTTGGGGTTATGGCTATCTTTATACCGTTACGACTCGCCTCAAAATGGCAAATAAAGTAATAGATGAACTGGCAACCAAAACAGGTTTTCGGAAAGTTGCATACCAAGACGGTATGGTTTACCTCAACGACCGTGTGCTAATGATGAAAGGCTACGCCCAAAGAACGAGCAACGAATGGCCCGCCTTGGGCTTGTCGGTGCCGCCTTGGTTGAGCGATTACAGCAATGGGTTGATGGTAGAAAGCAATGCCAATTTGGTGCGTTGGATGCACATTACGCCTTGGAAGCAGGACATCGAATCGTGCGACCGTGTTGGGCTTATCCAAGCCATGCCTGCGGGCGATGCCGAACACGACGTTGAAGGCACAAGATGGACACAACGCACACAGGTCATGCGTGATGCCATCATTTATAACCGCAATGCTCCTAGTATTTTTTTCTACGAAAGTGGCAACGAGTCTATTTCCGAACCACATATTGCCGAAATGAAAGCCCTCAAAGACCAATATGACCCTTGGGGCGGACGAGCCATTGGGTCGAGGGAAATGCTTGATAGTAAAATCGCCGAATACGGTGGCGAAATGCTTTATATCAACAAAAGTGCACATATCCCGATGTGGTCGATGGAGTATTCGAGAGATGAAGGATTACGCAATTATTGGGACGAATTTAGTCCTCCTTTTCATAAAGATGGCGATGGACCACTTTATAAAAATGCTTCTGCCAAAGAATACAACCGCAACCAAGATACCCACGCCATCGAAGATGTAATGCGTTGGTATGACTACTGGCGTGAAAGACCCGGTACTGGTAAACGGGTAAGTTCGGGAGGTGTAAATATTATTTTTTCGGATTCAAATACCCATTTTAGAGGGGCTGAAAACTTCCGTAGAAGTGGCGAAGTTGATGCCTTGCGGGTTGCCAAAGATGGCTTTTATGCTCATCAAGTCATTTGGGATGGCTGGGTTGACATCGAAAAATACCGCACGCATATCATTGGGCATTGGAATTACCAAACTGGTACGGTCAAAAACATCTACGTGGTGGCTTCTGGTGAAAAAACAGAACTTTTTATCAACGGCAAATCACAGGGATTTGGCCAACGAAGCCACGATTTTTTATTTACATTCAAAAACATCGCTTGGCAAGCTGGCACTATCAAAGCCATTACGTATGATGCCCAAGGAAACGTATTGGCACAAGATGCAATCAAAACGGCTGGAACGCCTGCGGCTCTTCGGCTGAAAACTTTGATGAATCCTACGGGATTCCATGCCGATGGTGCAGATGTTGTTTTGGCCGAAGTAGAAGTGGTGGACAAAGAAGGCAATCGTTGTCCAACGGCTTTCAACATGATTCATTTTACCCTAACTGGCGAAGCCGAATGGCGTGGCGGTTTGGCACAAGGCCCCGATAATTATATTTTGGCCAAAAGTCTTCCAGTTGCTTGTGGGGTAAACCGAGTGCTGTTACGCTCGACAACCCAAGCAGGAAAAATTACCCTCACAGCTCATGCCGACGGACTCGCCAGTGCCAGTGTTAGTTTCGGTTCTTTACCCGTGGTTGTTGAAGGTGGACTTAGCCTGCAAACACCTGCAGATGGCTTGCAACCTACCTTTAGAAGAAGTGAAACTCCACAAACGCCTTCATTCAAACCTTCTCGCAAAACATTAGCCATTGCCTCGGCTACAGCCGGAGCCAATGCCGACAAAGTTGAAGCAAGTATCGACGATAACGAACTAAGCGATTGGGTAAATGATGGAAAAGTATCGTCGGCTTGGGTAGCTTATACGCTCAAAGAGCCTGCTACGCTAGATGAAGTCAATCTTAAACTGAATAATTTCAGAACGAAGGTTTATCCTTTACGCATTTTGGTTGATAACCAAGTTGTTTTTGAAGGGAATACAGAAAAAACTTTAGGGTATTTCAAAGCTGTGTGCAAGCCAGTCAAGGGTAAAGTCGTTACGATTCAGCTCATGAACGAAGGTGCTGCTAAGGATGATACGCAAATTGGCGTAGAAATGGGCGGAAAAAAACTTGACGATGGCATTGCTCGTAGCGATGCGAAAGGAAGTTTGAGTATTATCGAAGTAGAATTGATTGAAAAACAATAATTCTCCACAAAAGGCAAACTAGGCATACTCGGTATGTTTAGTTGCCTTTTCATACGGGGTGTCATAAAAATGTCACAAAGAATTGGCTTAATTGAGATGCTTTCTAGCCATTTTTGGCAAAAATAGTATGTTATTTCAAAATCAATAAATACCTTTGAAATGTAGAGGGGTTCTGCTCCACTACTCGGAGGTAATAGGAAGGTACGCAAGTATTTTCCTATTATCGTTTTAAGGCTTCGGGTGTCGCCCGTGGAGGCGTTTTTTTTGGGGACGATTTGGGGACAGCTAGATTTTTTTCTACACTTTTGTAGAAAAAACATCAAAGCAAAAAAGAGTGCAAATGGCTGATAATTAGCTATTTGCACTCTTTTTATTTGGCTTTAAATTGCCTTGGATGTACCGGGGACGGGAATCGAACCCGTACGAGCGTTGCGGCTCACAGGATTTTAAGTCCTGCGTGTCTACCAGTTCCACCACCCTGGCTTGCTTTGGATTACCTCCTCTGCTAAAACTTAAAAAGCACCTGTAGGTGCTTTCAAGTGGAGCGAAAGACGGGGTTCGAACCCGCGACCTCAACCTTGGCAAGGTTGCGCTCTACCAGCTGAGCTACTTTCGCTTAACGTTTCCGTTGAATTGTGATGCAAAATTAGGCGTTTGAACTTTATTGTGCAAGTGTTTTGGTAAAAAAAATTGAAACTTTTTTTATTAAAAAATATAACTTTTCTATAAATCTTTGATTTTCAAAAACATTAATAAACTATTAAATCATAAAATTTTTTCAAAAAAAATAGCCATAAAAAACAAATTCAAGCAAATAGAACCTGCCATGTTCAATCGCATGGTGTTTTTGAAGTTGGCTTCGGCAGGATTTTTCCATACTTTTATCAACCATACATGAAAAAAAAGTAGCACAGGACTCAAAAAAACGAGATAAACCATAAAAGTGGGAAATCCCCAAAGGGTATTTTTTTGAAAAAAAAGATAAAAACCGCCGCTTACCAAGGCAAATACAAGGGCGGTAAATACAAACGTCCCTCTAATGCCTAACAAACGACTCATAGTTAAATCGCCTCTTTGGGCATCTTCTGCGTGTTGATAAATTTGTGTCATCGGATAAAAACCCAATAAATTGAGCGTACTCAACAACGCTGGAAATAAATATTGTGGTTGCCACAGAGCTGTCAACGAAAGGTTTCCGAGTGCCTGCATAATGCTGAGATAAACGAAACCGCCTTGAAATATGCCTACAACCAACCAACTAAGTATCGGGTATTTTTTTAACCGAATTTTATCGTTTGAATAGGCTTTTGAAACGGTGCTATAAACCCACAATGCTACAGCCAATAGCCAGCCGCTCCACCAATACGCCAAAATTACAGCCAAGAGGTCTAAGCCCCAAGCTGTATAATATAGGGCTTTGCTCACAGGTGGTGGATTCTCTAAACCGCCAATGGGCGATTCGTCTTTGTCGTAATAGCTGTTGTAGGCATTAGAAGCAGGGTAAATCAACCCGTGGAGCAATACAAAAATGCCCAGTGCTAACCGCCAATCGAATGTTGGGGCTTGACTCAGTGCAAACCAATATACGGGCATCAAAAACAATGAAAAAGGAATGCGTAAAAGAATCAGTACGTTTTTCATAGTCAAATGGGATGATGTTTTTTGTGTTTATCTTTCTGAAAATCAGTGGTTTATTTTTTTTCCTGATTTTTCCAAAATTGCCGACTGTAAAGCCGCTCGTAAGTCCAACCTTTTTGTTGCAATGCCAAAGGATGATACACATAGGTCTGTTTGACGGAAAGACTATCGTAAAAATGGTCGTCGTCGGTCAGGACGAGGCTTTCATAAACATTATGTTTTTTGAGTGCTAAATCAGCAAAGGGTAATTCGTTCACGTAATGGTGCGAGTGTTGTTTCAATTGTTCTTTTAACAGCCAACTAGCCCAATAATGCTTTGATTGCTTGACGGTAGGCCGATACAATCGGTCGGATACTTTTTTGGCGTATTCCAAATATTTTTTCAAAACTTTAGGTCCATCATGCTGGCTATCATCTACTCTTAACTGCTGAGGCATGATACTTGTTATAATCCAAATTTTCTCTCGGCTTCGGGTAATAGCCACATTGAGGCGGTTTTCGCCTTTGGCATTATTCAAAGCACCAAAATTCATCGTAAATTTTCCGTCTTGGTCGGGTGCGTAAGCAATCGAAAAAATGATAATGTCACGCTCATCGCCCTGTACATTTTCGATATTTTTGACAAATAACGGTTCTGTTGCGTAGGTCTGTAGATACCCTTGCGTTTCTAACAAATCCCAAATTAATTGCTGTTGTTTGTAGTTGAATGTGACAATCCCAATAGATTTCTCAGGCTGTTCCTTTTGTAGTTTTGCCACCAACGCTACTACTTTTTCGGCTTCAATGGCATTACAATTGTGCTGCCAGATGCCTTCTGTTTTGATGTACTGAATGGCTGGCTCGGCATGATTGATGTCTGACCACGCCGGAATCATACTTAAACTATTTTGATAAAAATGTTGGTTAGAAAAATCAATTAAATCAAGCGAGCGGCTTCTGTAATGTCCTTGCAATTGGTATTGTGGTAAAAACTGGCAACCTAAGTCCAAAAATGATTCTACTTCCAAGGCTGGATGTGCTATGGTATCGTCATCTAAACGAACCCTGTACAAATCAGAAGGAGGTAGTTGTTGGGCATCACCTGCAATCACCATTTGTTTAGCCCTAAAAACCGAAGGAAAGCCTTGTTCGGCAAAGCACTGCGATGCCTCGTCGAAAATAATTAAGTCGAAATGCACGGCTTGGGCATCTTGGTAACTTTTATCGGCTACCGCTAGGCTTTGGGTGCTTAGAGGAAAAATGGCTGAAACCGTTTCGGGCGAAGCCAACCAACACGGAATAAGATTAAAAACCTCTGCTGAAAGCTCTGCCATCAGTTTACGTACCGACCATATTTTTCGTTTTTTGGTCACTTGATGTTTCAATTCTCGATACGTAACCACATGATGCAAACGGTTTGTTTCGAGATAACGGTAGGTTTGTTCTCGCAATTTCATTTGCAAAATAGCTTGGCTCAGGGCTTGTTTTTGCTTAATGGCTTCTTGTAAATCGCTTTCTAACTGGCTCAATTTCAAGGAACTTGCTCCTCGCAAAATAGGATGTTGCTGTTCTATTTGCCCCAACCAAGCTAATTTCATACTATTCACCAACCCTTCGTTGCGTTGCGTACTATTAGGCAACTCTGCCAATAATGCCCATAGTTGGCGTTCGGCATTGGTATAAGTTCCTACAAGGGTATCGCACTCGCACAGGGCATCGAAATGGCGTTCTATATATGTAAAAATGCTATTGAGCTGTGTCGTTTTGAGGGTTGTTAACGCTTGCAATTGCTCGCCCGATAGGTATTGTTGAATGATAGGCACAAGTGGCGTAAGTGTTGCCAATGCTGATTGCATGGTATTGAGCAAGGCCGTTGTTTCTGCCCAAGTAGCAGCATCTATATTCCACCACTGTTTTAAGGCGGTTTTTTCCCATAATTCGTCGGCCTCAATGGCTTGCAACAAGCCCTGAAAATGCCGCTCGAACCAACGAAAGCCTTTGCCCAACCACGGTGCTTCGGAGGTTTGGGGTACATCAAACAAATGTCCCCATTTTTGCCACCATGCTTCTAATTGGATGCGTTGCTCTATGCGACCTTGGAGCTTCGTCAAATCGTCGGTCGTGAGGGTGAGTCCGTTGGCGGCACAAAGGGTTTGTAAAGCTTTTTTTTCTTTAGAAAAAAACGACCACATCATTCCTCCTATCGCCTTATGCTTGGCTTCGAGTGCCGTGGCTATTTTACTAGCAAAGAGGGGCAGTTCTTCACGCAAGAGCGTGGTTTCGATGCCTTGGTTTTCAAAACAATGCTTTACTTGCTCGAAAAGTTGTTGTACTTGATGCTTGCGTATGGCACGGTGTTCTTTTCTTTTGCGGAGCAGTGCTTTCCAAGCTTTTTCGTTGGCAACTTTTTGCTGCCATTGGGCTATCAGATGGTTATCTTGTGCCAATTGTGCCCACTGAGCAAAGCTCAACTCGCTATCGAAATACGTTTGCAAATGTTCTTGGGCTTGCTGCAACGCCTGCCAAGTGGCTTGGATGTGCTGTTGCATTGGGGCTAATATTTCAAAAGAAAAATGCTGAAACGACAGGCGTTTTTTCCAAAAATAAGCTCCAAACGAATCTTCTGCCAAATGCTGTTCATACTGCTCGTATTGCCGAATTTTTTTCACAAAAGCATTGAGTTCGGCACTCTGCCACTGCGTGCTATAAGCTCGAAGGTCGATAGGGGAGGCGTTCGGGTTGCTCGTAAGGTAAAGCTCTTTTGCCGAAATACCACACAAAGAAGTATCGAATAAAGCATCTTTGAAGCTTTGTAGCTCTTCGACCAATTTATCTATTTTACGACTTTCGGCATCGAAAGTACGCTCCAAGAAAATGCTATCGAGGCTGAGGTTTTCTTTTTTATAGGCATCGACAGCGTCTATTTGTTGTAAAATTTGGGCATATAATGCTTGTCGGTCTTGCTTAAAATCGTGTACATTGCCTACAAAATTGCCCATACCTATTTGGCGAAGACGTTGAAAAACCACATCTAACGCCGCTCTTTTATGCGAAACTACCAGTACATTTTTGCCTCTTGCCGTAAAGTCGGCTACAAGGTTACAAATCAATTGCGACTTGCCTGTACCCGGAGGCCCTTGCACAACCAACGATTTGCCCTGCTTTACTTCTCTTACAATTTGCTCTTGCGAAGCGTCCAAAAGAAAGGGAGTAATCAGTTTTTCTTCTCGAACTTTCGCCCCTGTATGGGGCATCAACTGTGGCATAAACCAAGAAGAAATACTAGGCGAATGTTGAGCGATGGTTTCCAATAAAAAGTCGTAATCTGGGCCTAAAAAAGAACTTGCCTGTGGAAATATGCCTAAAATAGCCTGCGGATAGAGCTTCAATTCGCCGTTGCGTTCTTCTTCTTCTAAGGCTTGTTTAGTCTTTTTTTCAAAACTAATAAGTTGATTTTTAAATAGTTCTGTATTGAAATTAAGATTAATCGGCGAAACCTTCAATAGCTCGTAGAGTTGCGTTCTGAAATCTAAAGCATTTTTAGGAAAGTCTTCAAAGCTGTATTCCAACAAATTATCAAAAATTTTCATTTGGTTGAAATAAGCATAAGCCAACAAAAAACTCCGATTGAAGGTTACGGGTTCTTCTCTTCGTTGCAAAAACCATTTTAGTTTTGCTCCAAAATCGGCTTCGGTGGGCAAATGAAGATTTTGTACTTTTTGTAATAAAGTCACGGGAAAAAAAAGTAAAGGACAACGTACCACCGTGCCATCCATAAACTTCCCCTGCACAATCGGATAGCCTACGTACAAATCTTGTGCTCCTCTTTCGTCTTCTATAAACTTCTCGGTACGGGCAATTTTATGAAGTTTTTTGCTCACTTCGTTGCTGCGTTGGTAGCGAGGGTCATGTACATCGCCTAGGATGATGCTACTTTTTTGTGCCATCAATTGCTCTATCAAAGCAAAAGAGGGCTGTTTTTGTATAAAATCAAGTTCGTGCAAATCCATAAACTGCTCCTGCGACAATTGGAGCAACAACAACGACTTATTCTTGGTACTGAGGTTGGTCAGTCGTTTGGCATAATTTTTTAAGATACTTTCTAAAGAATAATCTATCACGTATTTGGGGTATTTTCGAGGGTCAAACAAAAGGTTTAAGCCAAAATTTTAGGTAAATTTAAACGAAATACGCACAATAAAGACCGAAATATATGTTTGGTAAATATTTTGTTTAGAAATTTGTGACTTATTTGTGCCTTGCAACAAGGCGGTTTACTATACAGAAACAATTCTCAAGATGTATAACAACAAAAAAGTTATCGTTGTAATGCCTGCATACAAGGCATCCCTAACCCTTGAACGTACTTATAAAGAGATTCCTTTCGACCTTGTCGATGAGGTAATTTTGGTTGACGACCACAGTCCCGATAATACCGTAGAAGTAGCTAAAACGCTGGGTATCAAGCACGTTATTCGCCATGACCAAAACAAAGGATACGGAGGCAATCAAAAAACTTGCTATAAAAAAGCCCTAGAACTAAACGGCGACATTGTGATTATGCTGCACCCCGACTACCAATACACGCCTTTGTTGCTTACGGCAATGATTTCGATTATTGGCAACGAGCTGTACCCTGTGGTATTTGCGTCGAGAATTTTGGGCATGGGGGCTTTGAAAGGCGGAATGCCCATGTATAAGTACGTAGCCAACCGATTTCTAACGCTTTTCCAAAATATTTTGTTGCGTCAAAAACTTTCCGAATACCATACAGGCTATCGTGCCTTTTCGAGAGAAGTATTACAAAAAGTGCCTTTTGAACGTTGCGACGACGACTTTGTATTTGATAACGAAATGATAGCCCAAATTTTTTGGCATGGTTTTGAAATCGCAGAAGTAACGTGCCCGACGAAATACTTTGAAGAAGCTTCGTCTATCAATTTTATGCGCAGCAGCAAATATGGCTTAGGCGTATTGCGGGTTTCGCTTCGGTATCGCCTAGCGAAATGGGGCTTCAAATGGTCGTTGTTGGGCTAGTTTTGCGGTGGGGGTGGGGGTCTTGGTTTTTTTAGTCCAAAGAAATACCGCATTTAAGCTTACTCAACCTTTTTAGTTTTCTTTCAGGTGAAACGCCTATGTCCAAAAAGTTTGACGTACAGAGGTATGATTAGGCGTTCCATCTGATACCTTTAAAAATAACTGAACATTATAATCAGATGAAAAAAGCCCTAATCATCGGAGCTACTGGTCTTATTGGCAGTATGCTCACAGAAGCCTTGTTGCGTGACGATACTTTTGACGAAGTACATCTGTTGGTTAGGCGTTCATTGCCTTTATCGCATCCTAAGCTCAAACAACAATTATTCGATTTCGACCATCCACAAGTAGATTTGATACAAGGAGAGGTGCTTTTTTGTGCTATGGGTACAACCCTACGCAAAGCTGGTAGCCAAGCGGCACAGTATAAAATAGATTGTTTGTATCCGTTTGAAGTAGCAAAAAATGCCAAACAACAGGGTATCAAGCAGTTTATTTTGGTTTCGTCTATTGGTGCAGATGCCCAATCGAGCAATTTTTATTTGCGTACCAAGGGTGATTTAGAAGAAAAACTCAAAAGTTTAGCCTTTGATTCGCTGGTATTGGTACGCCCTTCGTTGATTATGGGCGAGCGTCAAGAACGCCGATTAGGAGAAAAAATAGCCATGAATCTCATGCCATTGCTGAATCCTTTGCTTACAGGAAAGCTACGAAAATACCGTGGCGTAGCTGCCGAACGCATTGTTGCCACCCTCATCGAGCAAGCCAAACTTGGCACAAAAGGCATTACCTCTATAGAATCTGACCAAATTGCATAAAAAAACGGACTTGTCGCCAAGTCCGTTTTTTGCTTCCAAGCTAGTTGAGCAACAAGCAATTATGCTTCTGCTACAGGGAGAACGTCCACAAAAGAACGTCCTTTCAATCCTTTTTTGAACTGCACTGTACCATCAATCAAAGCAAACAACGTGTGGTCTTTACCAACACCTACGTTTTTACCAGGATTGTGAGCAGTACCTCTTTGGCGAACGATGATGTTGCCTGCGATAGCAGGTTGTCCACCAAAAATCTTAACGCCTAAGCGTTTGCTGTGTGATTCACGACCGTTCTTCGAACTACCGACGCCTTTCTTGTGTGCCATTGTGTTTAAAGATTTTCCGAAAAGTTATGATAAGAATATAACTTGCTCGTTTAGATTAAAATGTAATTTCTTCGATTAAAACTTTTGTAAAGTTCTGACGGTGACCGTTTTGCTTTTGGTAGCCTTTACGACGTTTCTTTTTGAAAACGATAACTTTTTCGCCACGAACGTGAGCTAAAATTTTGCCAGATACACTAGCACCAGCTACTACAGGAGCACCCACTTTGATGTCTCCGTCATTATCAACAAGAAGAACCTTGTCGAAAACCAGTGCAGCGCCTTCCTCACCCGCCAAACGATGCGTGTAAACGAAACGGTCTTTTTCTACTTTAAATTGCTGACCAGCGATTTCTACGATTGCGTACATTTTATGAATATTTTAAAATATAAAAACTTTTGTATCAAGCGATTAGCCCTATTCAAGAGCCAAAACTATTCAAAAGGGATGCAAAGATAATTTTTTTTTGTGATAATGTAAAATGATTTAGTGAGTTTTTTTTTGTGTTAACCTATTAGAAATCAAGGCTTTTGAAGGTTCTATGCCAAAACGTCCTCATACCTTTGTATGCACCTGTAGGCTTGGCAACCATGTATGCTCTTGCAAACCTCATCAATCATAGCCAAAAGCCTAGTATATTCGCATAAAATTTTGGCTGTAAGCCATAGGGGAAAAGCGGGTAATGGTTGTCTTTTAGGTAATATTTTGCTCATGTTATACGCTTTTAAAGTACGTCATCGTTTTATATATAAAAGAATAGGGAAAACCCACAAGTAATTATCAATCCTCTATTTCTTCGTTGTTAAGCATTTTTCAGCTATAGTTAAAGCAATTTGATGGCATTCTCGTTGGCAATCTCCCAAGAATTCTGTATATTTCTTCAACAAAATCCTTACTTGCTTGTTTGCCACAAACGCAATTGAGAGTACAAAACTTATTTTATGGCATTTTGATAGCATTATCAATATTTATGAAAACATTCATTCATTTCATCAAAACACATGGCTATGTACTTGGGCTATTGAGCTTGTTGCTCTTCCAACCCTTACTGACCAAAGCCCAAGTAGCAGGCAACGACGGAGGCTATGCCATTGGACAAACCGTGCGTGATTTCCGCTTGAAAAACATCGACGGTAGCATGGTGTCTATGAGCGACAACCGCAATGCCAAAGGCTATGTCATCATTTTTACAAGCAATCACTGCCCTTTCTCGAAAGCCTACGATGCACGCATTGCTTCGTTGCACGACAAGTTTGTCAGCAGAGGCTATGGGGTTATTACCATCAACTCGAACGACCCAAACGAATATGAGGAAGATTCTTTCGCCAACATGAAAGTGGCTGCCCAAACGAGAAGACAGGCGTTTCCATACCTTCAAGACGAAACCCAAGAAGTAGCCAAAGCCTTTGGGGCAAGTAGAACTCCCACCGCCTACATTGTAAAAAGAGAAGGCGACCGCTTTGTGCTTGAATACAAAGGTGCTATAGACGACAATACCCAAGATGCCAGCAGTGTTTCGCAACGTTTTGTGGAAGATGCCCTCAATAGCCTTTTAAACAATCGCCCCGTGTTGGTAAATACTACACGCTCGGTAGGCTGTGCTATTAAATGGAAGAATTTTTAAATACCCTTGTATAATCTGTTGAAAGTCTGACATTTGCACAATTTTTCATTTTATTATTCCTGTATTTTAGGAAAAAAATGAAGAATAGCAAATGTCTTTTTTTTGTATATATCTGAGTAACAATACTCAAAAAACAAAAAAGTCCTAAATTACATTGGGGATTTTATAAAGAAGCCTGTAAATTTGTAGCAAATAAAAACCTAGGCATTGTGGAAAGGAAAGATTTTGAGGCTTTGCCCGAAAGAAGAAAAGAACAACTATGGGCATTTGACCGCATTTTGACGATTATGGACGAATTGCGTGCGGGTTGTCCTTGGGATAAAAAGCAAACCATCGCATCGCTCAGGCATCTGACCATCGAAGAAACCTACGAGTTGTCTGATGCTATTGTGGAAGGCAATATGACTGAAATAAAAAAAGAGGTCGGCGATATTTTTCTACATTTAATTTTTTACGCTAAAATTGCTTCTGAAACCAACACTTTCGATATTGCCGACGTAATTCATAGCCTTTGCGAAAAACTGATTCATCGGCATCCGCATATTTATGGAGACACCAAAGTAGAAAACGAAGAACAAGTAAAGCAAAACTGGGAGGCACTCAAAATGAAAGAGGGCAATAAGTCGGTTTTGGCTGGTGTGCCGTCATCACTTCCGGCCTTGGTAAAAGCCATGCGTATTCAAGAAAAAGCACGAGGCGCAGGATTTGATTGGGAAGAAAAGGCGCAAGTTTGGGAAAAAGTAGAGGAAGAATTACAAGAATTCAAAGCCGAATTTAACGCTACCGAAGCTACCGCAATTGATGCAGAAAAAGCAGAAGCCGAATTTGGCGATGTGTTGTTTTCGCTTGTCAATTATGCCCGATTTATCAATATTAATGTGGAAACCGCTTTGGAAAAAACCAACAAAAAATTTATCAAACGTTTTCAACACATCGAAAAAAGAGCCAAAGAACAGGGAAAATCCCTACAAGATATGACCTTAGCTGAGATGGACCTTTACTGGAATGAAGCCAAGCAGCTATAAAAAAAGAGGCTTACGCCCCTTTTTTCAAAGATTCAAAATTTAATTTTGAGAGTGAAACCGGAAACCCGTTAGCTTTTAGCATACGGGTTTTTATCTATATAACAAGTCCACTTCGCATTTGGTTGCAGGCTAATTGCCATTGACCTCCCCGCCCAAAGTGCTTTTCACGTTGCGTTGGGCAGGCGAGCCTTTGTAGGTAATCACGCCCCCTGTAGCCGCCGAGGCATCGAGCGATTTACTTGCATTTACCTGAGCAATACCACCCGTATTGGCTTTTACTTCTGTTTCTTCGCTGTTGAGAGCAAAGGCTTCTAGCTCGCCTGCGGTGTTTACTTTAGCTTGCTGAAAACTGGCTTTACCCGAAAGTACAACTTTTGCTCCTTGCGTACTGCTAATTTCTAGGGCATTTACGCTGATGCTACTTTCGACAATAGCCCCCGAACTAGCCTCGATACTCAGACGGTTGGCTGCTATGTTTTTTGCCACAACGTCGGCTCCTCTGCCTGCCGATAGCACCGTTAGGTCGCCATTATATTCTATTTTTACTTTAAATTCTTTGTTTGCTTTGTTGTTTTTCTTTTGGTCTTTGTCGGTCAATTGTTTGAAGATTTTGGTTTTTACCGAAAGTTCGCCTCCTGCTACCGACACTGTTAGGTCTTCAATATTAGCCCCATTGATGGCCTCGGCTGTTACCTTATTGGCCGAACCCTTGACCAATTCGACACTCATGATGCCTTGTAAATTCACCTTGTTGAAAGCTTGGAGGCTCATTTCTTGTTTGTTTTGAGCCAAGCTCACCACACTTACAACAAGCAAAAGGTAGGTCAAAAAAGATTTAAAAAATGCCATATTTTTTTAAGATTGGATTAATTTCTTAGAAAACGACAAAAGTATTTTTTTAGTACAAAGGCATCGACGAGTCTATATCGGTAGCCCAACGATTGATACCTCCTTCCAGGTTGATTAGGTTATTGAATTGGTGGTTTTGTTCGAGGTATTGAATCACCGATGCCGAACGAATACCATGATGGCAATACACCACAACGGGTTTGTCACGGGGGATTCGCTTGATATTATTCGGTATTTGGTTCATTGGTACTAAAATTGCGTCGGGCAAATGGCAAATTTCGTATTCGTCTATGTTACGAACATCGAGCAAATATAGTTCTTCTTGGTTTTGAAGCTTTTCGTAGAGGTCTTCTGCCGTAATGGTATCGTCCCATTGGGTTTGGCAACTTATTTCGGGTGTATTGCGTTCCTCTTTTTGTGCCAATTGTTCGGCATCGGCACGGCGTTTTACCTTGATTTTTTGGGTTGTATTTTCTAATAAATCAACCATCATAAACACCCCACTCAACACTTTTCCAATGCCTGTAATCATTTTTACCACCTCATTGGCTTGATACAAGCCCAATGTGCCTGGCAAAATACCCAATACGCCAATAGCCGCACAATTCGGAATTTCTAGCTCAGAAGGCTGGTCGGGAAACAAACAACGGTAAGTTGGACCCAATACGCCTTGGGCATCTCGGTAATTAAATACCGAAACCTGTCCTTCAAACTGGTGAATAGCCCCATAGACAAAAGGCTTTTGGTATTGTACACAACAATCATTTATCAAATACCTTGTCGTAAAGTTATCGGTACAGTCCACAATGATGTCGTAATGCGGAAATAGCGTTGCGGCATTGTCACGCTTGAGTTTTTGATTGATTGGCTCAATCACGATGCTATCGTTCATTTGTCCGAGGCGACTAGCCGCTACCATTACTTTAGGCTTGCCGATGTCTTCTGTTTGGTACAGCACTTGTCGTTGCAAATTGCTCAAATCGACCGTATCGTTGTCGATAATTCCAATTTTTCCGACACCAGCGGCGGTCAGGTACAGCAACACAGGACAGCCCAAGCCCCCAGCACCTACCACCAATACACTGGCATTTTTGAGTTTGGTCTGCCCTTCTAAGCCCATTTGTGGTAACAATAAGTGTTTTTGGTAGCGTGTTTTTTCGGACGATGTAAACATATACTTTTGAAAGATTTCTGTTTAAAAACAAACGGCAATGTATTGTCTAAAATCCTTATTATCAGCGAGTACCGCCTCTTTTTTTCGACCCGATACCTTTGAAATAGCCCCCTGTTTTTTTGGCAGGAGTTGCCTCTTTTTTCGGTTCTGATTTAGATACCAAAATTTTTCTACCTTCTATTTCCGAGCCATTGAGGGCCTTGATAGCCGCCAAAGCCTCTTGGTTATTAGTCATTTGCACAAAGCCAAAACCTTTATTTTGGCGTGTGATATGATTGATAACAATTTTTACCGAAGCCACTTCACCAAAAGGCTCGAATAGCGCTTTGATGTCATTTTCGGTCATTTTAAAAGGAATACTTCCTACATATATATCCATGTTGTTAATATTTAATGCGTATAGTTTGATAAACAAAATTCACCAAACAATTAAAAATCAATTATACTTGAACTAAAAGAAACACACTTCTTTTACACGACAAAATTAAACGCAATTTTTAGTCTTATTCTAAAAAAGTGCTGCAAATTTACGAGGAATAGACGTTTCAAAGTGCATCATTTCCTGCGTTACGGGATGTTTGAAAGCCAATTTCCAAGCGTGCAAGCCGAGGCGTTTGAGCGGATTTTCGGTTGCTCCATATTTGGCATCACCTACTACGGGGTGTCCCAAATCTTGGAGGTGTACCCTCACTTGGTTTTTACGCCCTGTTGCCAACGTAACCTGCACCAAGGCATAGCGTTGATTGGCTTTGAGTGTTTGGTAATGCGTAATGGCTTTGTGTCCTTTCGATGGGTTTTGCGAAGAATACACGATAAAAGCCTTACTTTCAAACAAATACGATTCTACCGTGCCTGATGGCGGATAAATAGCCCCTTGTGTTATGGCCAAGTAAACCCGTTCTTTGGTTTCTTGCCAAGCCTCTTGCAACTGTGCCTGAATTTTTTCAGATTTTGCATAAATCATCAAGCCCGAAGTATCTCTATCGAGGCGATGCACCACAAAAATACGCCCATGAGGGTTGGCATTCTTGACGTGGCCATTCAACAACGAATAAGCCGTTTGTTCTTTTTCTTTTTCGGTAGCAATAGACAACATTCCTGCCTCTTTGTTGATGACCACTAAGTAGGGGTCTTCATACACAATAGTGAGGCCTTTGATAGGGCTTTCCTTGCGAAACTTTAGGGTTTTTATTTCAACAATTTGTGCGGGTACAAGCGGATGGTTGTATTGAGAAATTGCCTTACCATCGACATACACCTGCTTATCACGCAGCAAGGTTTTGATGTTCATACGGCTTTTGTTAGGCATATTGGCTATCAAAAAAGCCATCAATTCCGAAGGGGCTGTTACTTCAAAGAACAGTTCCTTTCTTGGGGGTTGTGCTTTCATAGATTGTACTTTTTTGCTCGATTGTGCGCAAGCTTTCGAGGTATAATTCCTCTACTTTGGCTCTTGCCCAAGGCGTTTTGCGTAAAAATGTCAGGCTCGATTTGATGCTAGGGTCGTAGGTAAAACAACGAATATTGATACGCCTGCCCAGTTCAGTCCAACCATAATAATGGACTAAATGTTGCAAGAGATTTTCGAGTGTTATACCATGCAAAGGATTGTTGGGTTGCGTATTCATAAGCAAGCGATTTTCGTCAAAGATGCGAAAAGCCGGATTTTTGCAAATCCAGCTTTTCAACAACTAGGCACTAGGCTGTTGTATATCCTTATTCTTACAAAGTTCTTTTCACTTCTTTCAACTCAAAGCATTCGATAATATCACCTTCTTGAATATCGTTGAAGTTTTTGATAGAAAGACCGCATTCGTAGCCAAATTTCACCTCAGAAACATCGTCTTTGAAACGTTTTAGGGCAGAAATTTCGCCTTCGTGTACTACCACGAAATCACGGATGATACGAATTTTGTTGTTTCGTTTCACATTACCATCAAGCACGTAGCAACCAGCTACAGTACCCACTTTCGAGATTTTGAACACGTTACGAACCTCGATATTGGCTGTTACCGACTCTTCAAATGTTGGTGCCAACAAGCCCTCCATTGCATCACGAATTTCGTCGATAGCTTGGTAAATAACAGAATAAGTACGAATCTCGATTTGTTCTGTTTCTGCCAAACGACGAGCATTCGTGCTCGGACGCACTTGGAACGCCACAATAACGGCATCGGCAGCAGAAGCCAACAACACGTCGGATTCGGAAACTTGTCCAACACCTTTGTGGATAATTCGTACTTGTACTTCTTCTGTAGAAAGTTTCAACAACGAATCTGACAAAGCCTCTACCGAACCGTCCACGTCACCTTTCACAATTACGTTGAGTTCTTTGAATGTTCCGATAGCCTTACGACGACCAATTTCTTCGAGGGTAATATGTTTACGGCTTCGGAGCGATTGTTCACGGATAATTTGCTCACGTTTGTTGGCAATTTCACGGGCATCACGCTCATTTTCCATTACATTCAACTTATCGCCAGCGGCAGGAGCACCGCTCAAGCCAAGCACCTGCACAGGCGTTGCGGGACCTGCTTCTTTGAGTTTCTTACCAAGGTAGTCAAACATGGCTTTCACACGGCCATAGTGTGCACCAGCCAACATCATGTCACCTACTCGAAGCGTACCAGCTTGTACCAAGATATTTGCCACATAACCACGACCTTTGTCGAGCGATGCTTCAATCACAGTACCCACAGCACTTTTGTTAGGGTTAGCTTTCAATTCGAGCATTTCGGCTTCGAGCAATACTTTTTCAAGCAATTCGTTTACACCGAGCCCTGATTTAGAAGAAATTTCTTGCGATTGGTATTTACCACCCCATTCTTCTACTAAGATATTACGAGCCGCCAATTGTTCTCTTACTCTATCGGTATTAGCACCAGGCTTATCCACTTTAGAGAAAGCAAATACAATAGGAACACCCGCTACCATAGCGTGGTTGATAGCCTCTTCTGTTTGAGGCATCACGGCATCATCGGCAGCAATCACGATAATGGCAACGTCGGTTACTTTAGCACCACGGGCACGCATGGCAGTAAATGCCTCGTGACCAGGGGTATCGAGGAATGTAATACGACGACCATCCTCTTGTTTTACCGAGTAAGCACCAATGTGCTGCGTAATACCACCCGCTTCGCCAGCGGCAACTTTGGCACGACGAATGTAGTCGAGCAAAGACGTTTTACCGTGGTCCACGTGACCCATGATAGTTACGATAGGTGCACGGAATTCTAACGTAGCAGGGTCGTCTTGTTCCTCTTGGAGGGCTGCTTCAATTTCTTCTTCAGCAGACACAAACTGCACTTCAAAACCAAATTCTTCGGCAATAATAACAATCACATCGGCTTCGAGGCGTTGGTTGATAGACACAAACATACCCAAGCTCATACAAGTAGAAATAACATCATTGACAGACACATCCATCAACGAAGCTAACTCGCTAGCCGAAATAAATTCGGTAACTTTAAGCGTTTTAGCAGCTTCTTCCTCTTGCATTTGGCGAAGCTCTTCTTTTTCGGCACGAACTTTCCGTTTTTCACGGCGTTCTTTTGCCCCAAAGCTAGGCTTGTTGGTTTGTCCTTGCAAGCGAGCCATAGTAGCCTTGATTTGTTCTTGGATTTGTTTGTCAGACACCTCCTCCTTCTCCTCTTTCTTAGGCTTCTTCTTGTTGTTATTATTATTATTGTTGTTGGCGTTGTTGTTGTTGTTATTATTATTGTGCTGGTGATTCCCCCCTTGGTTGTTGTGGTGGGGTTTCTTAGCATCCTTATTGTTATTATTATTGTTGTTGTTATTATTGTTGGAGGTATTACCACCACTTTGGTTCTCATCCTTTTTAGGACGAGGAGCACCTTTTTCGTTACGAATTTCGGCTTCTGTTACTTTCTCCGCCGGTTTGATTCGTTTACGTTTTTTCTTGTTTTTGTTGTTGTTAGAACGAGACTGTTCTACAGGTAATTCAATTTTACCTAGCACCGTCAGCCCTTTCAATGTTTCGCCCTTAGCCTCAATTAATTCAATATCTTTATTGGCTGGAACTTCATCATAACGCTTCGGCTGTGGCTTAGGCTGTTGTGACTGTTGCACAGGATTTTGCGATTTGTTTTGGTTTGAATGATTATGATTAGGCTTTTGCCCTTGCTGCTGGTTTGGGTGCTGCTGGTGGCGATGCTGGTTGTGCTGCTGGTTATGTTGATTCTGTTTGGGGTGCTGGTGCTGCGCTTGATTTTGTTGCTGACCTTTAGGTTGGTCAGATACTTTAGGAAGTTCAGCTTTCTTATCCGACTGAGACTCGGGGTGTTTTTTCACTTCAACAACAGGTTTTACTTCCTCAACTATGGTAGGTTTCGGTTGGGTTTCTTGGATTACTTCTTTTTCAACAACTACCTCCTGAGCAGGAGTTTCCTCTTTCGCTACCACTACAGGCGAAGGCACGGCTACTTTCACCTCTGGCACTGGTGCAGGGGTGGGTTCGGGTTTAACTTCGGCAACAGGAGCGGGCGTAGCAGGCACTTCGGGTACAGCCACAAGTACAGGCTCGGCTTTAATCTCTTCTTTAACGCTTTCTACAACTGGGGGCTCTTCAACCTTGGGGGCAGGTGCAGGTATTGCTGCCACAGGTTTTGGAGAAACAGGCATTCCTTTCTCGTCTAGTTCAATCTTTCCTAAAACCTTGAATGTAACCTCTGCTTTTCCAACAATTTTCTCTGGTTCTGGGCTACTTTTTTCTTTGGTTTTATCCTCTGCTTTAGCTGTCACAGCAGGAGCATCAGTTCCAGCTCTAAAATACAAAGGCATATCATCGTCTTTCTTTTTGGGTGGCGTAGCCACTTCTTCTACAGGCTTGGCAGGCACCGAAGCGGCTGCTTGTAAGCTTTCTAGTAGGTTATCAGCACGATATTCCTTTGCCAGTAATTTGAGCTGCTCAAAATTCAATTTGGTATTCGGGTCGTTATTGACCTTATGACCTTTGGCAGAGAGATATTGGACAATGGTTGAGATTCCCACGTTAATCTGCTTTGCCACAAGGCTCAAACGCATCATTTTATCTTCTGCCATACTTTTTTTGATACTTTTCTATAATAATACTTGATTTTAATTGTGAATGAATCATTATGCACATCATCTAGTAGGGCTTTTCAACCATAGTAGATTAACTGAATGATAGAATAGTTTTTATTGAGTAAATGACATGCCACATTGAGTTTTAGGATATAACGCCTTCTTTTTCAAAAAGGTTTACTCAATATTGCTACGACTATTCTATCATTCTTTCATTCACTCAATCAATATTATTCAAATTCTGAGCGTAAGATGGCTAGTACCTCGTTGACTGTCTCTTCCTCCAACTCTGTACGACGCACAAGCTCTTCGTTACTGAGCTTCAATACCTGTTTGGCGGTATCGAGCCCGATGCGATGCAACTCTTCCAAAATCCAATCTTCGATTTCGTCAGAAAACTCTGTCAAGTCCACATCTTCATCATCTACTTCTTCTTGTTTAATATCTCTATACACATCTAGCTCATAGCCGACCAATTTGCCTGCCAGCTTGATGTTTTGTCCTCCTTTACCAATGGCCAACGATACTTGGTCTGGTTGAAGATATACGGCAATGCGTTTGCGTTCTTTGTCGATGTTCATCGAACTCACTTTGGCTGGGCTTAAAGCACGAGCCACCAACAATTCCAAGTTTTCGGTATAGTTGATTACGTCGATGTTTTCGTTTTGCAATTCTCTTACGATACCATGAATCCGAGAGCCTTTCATTCCGACGCAAGCCCCCACTGGGTCGATGCGGTCGTCGTAAGATTCGACGGCTACTTTGGCACGCTCGCCTGGCTCACGCACCACTTTACGAATCATGATTTGGCCATCGTAAATTTCAGGAATTTCCTGCTCAAACAACCTTTCCAAGAACACGGGCGAAGTACGAGAAAGTACAATTTTGGGCGTACCATTGTTCATCTCTACACGATGAATCACTGCACGCACAGGCTCGCCTTTTTTGTAGCGGTCTTTAGAAATCATTTCGTTTTTAGGCAAAGTTAATTCATTTCCTTCGCCATCGGTAATAATTAACTCTTTTCCGACGATTTGATACACCTCACCCGAAACCATGTCGCCTACTAAATCTTTGTATTTATCGTAGAGGCTTTCTTTTTCGAGGTCTTTTACCTTTTGAATCAAGGTTTGGCGGGCCGTTTGTACAATTCTACGACCGAAATCTTCGAGTTTCACCAATTCGGCTACTTCTTCGCCAATTTCAAAATCGGGCTGAATTTTTTGTGCTTCTGCCAAAGGTATTTTATCGTAATCCCAAATATCTTCTGAGTTGTCATCTACAATCTCACGGGTACGCCACATCTCTAAGTCCCCGCTCTCAGGGTTGATGATAACGTCGAAGTTTGCATCTGTGCCGTACTTTTTACGAATCATTGTACGGAAGACCTCTTCCAACACTTTAATCATCGTCGGGCGGTCAACGTTTTTTTCTTTGGCAAAATCCGCAAACGACGCTATTAACTCTGCACTGTTCATTTTCTGTTAATTTTCAACGAATAAGTCCCCGCTAGGTTTTTATCCATTATTTAAACGATATCTGTACTTTTGCTTTATCAATATGAGTAAATGGAATCAAGATTGGCTCTAGCACTTCGCCTTTTTTGAGCTTCTTTTGGGGTTCTTCTTGCAACAAAACCCCCGCTTCTTGTACCTCCAATAATTCGCCGAGATGCTCGCCTCCAGCCGTAAGCTCTATTTTCAGTTTCCGACCTACATTTTTATGGTATTGACGCAACAACGTAAGTGGCTGGTCGATACCTGGCGAAGAAACCTCTAAATTATACGCTGTTTGGATAAGCTCTCTTGCTTCGATTTCGTTGGCCAATTTGCGACTAATTTGGGCACATTCTTCAATTTTAATGCCCTCGTCTGAATCCAACAAAATGGTGATATTGGTACGAGTTTTCAGGGCTTTTACCTGTAGTTCCACTACAAAATAGGTATCATTTTCTAAGAGTGGTTCTAGCAAGTTTTGTATCTGTTCTTTCAACATAATCTGACGAATCGAATTGCAGTATTTAGCTTTATTGAGCAGTAGTCCCAATGCAGTTGCAAAAGAATGGATGAGGCTATGAGTCGTAAACGGTTTGGATGATTTGCCGTGCCTGATTATCGGCTTAACTAGCTACAAACTACATCAGCATTGCTGATGCTAAATACTATTGGTAAATAAAAAAGAGGGATTAACTGACCCCTCTTTCTTTCGTATGGCGACAAAATTAATATTTTTTTTATCAAAAAGCAAGTAAGAATTTTGTTTTTTCCTATGATTGAGCGAATTAAGTAAGTCTTGTTAGTTGGCACTTATGTTTTCAATTGTGCTGGCTTGGGGGTGTTGGGTATGCACCTGAAAGCTAAAGCCATGCTTGGCAAACCCCAACGATTCATAAAAGGCATGGGCATCGTGCCGGCGTTGATTGCTCGATAGTATCATCTTGTAGCATCCGGCTTGCTGGCAGTAGTCAAGGGCAAATTGCATCATTGCTTTGCCGATTCCCTTGCCTTGGCTGTCGGCTCGCACGGCCACATCTTCTACAATTCCCGAGGGTGTTCCTTGATGAGCGAGGTTGTCCATAATCAGCAAGGCAAATGTACCCAAAATGTCGGTTTCGGTTTCGGCAACAAATACGTGATAGTTGGGATACGTTTGCATTTTATGCCAAAGTGCCTCTGCGGCTGGCAAGCTTAGTACAAGTCCCTTGTCTAAAACGTGGGCGTATAAATCGAGTACAGCAGGCAAATCGGTTAAGGTAGCTTTACGGATATTCATGCTTGATTATTTTTAATATATAAAGATTTCTAAAATCTCCTTACTTTTGTATGGCAGTTGACCGCCACTCAGTACATCACTGGGCAATATTGCGTATATGATATTTTTTATTGAAAATCCTGATTATCATTTGTTTGTATTCATAAAAAATCGTCATATTCTCTCTCTCGTTGTTTTGTGAAAGATAAAAAAAAGGTCTTTTCTTCGAGATACTTTGCTCAATAATTCTAGCATTTTTACGAAAATACTGATAAAATTTGATTAGTTTCGGTCAACATTCAATTAAAACATTTAGCAATCAAAATGGCTTACGGTTTATTAAAAGGTAAAAAAGGGATTATCTCTGGTGCATTAGACGAAAACTCTATTGCTTGGAAAGTAGCACTTCGTGCTAAAGAAGAAGGGGCTACTATCACCCTCACCAACGCTCCTATTGCAATGCGTATGGGCGAAATCAACAAATTAGCCGAACAATGTGAGGCAAAAATCATCCCTGCTGATGCCACTTCGTTGGAAGATTTGGAAAAACTTTACAAGGAGTCAATGGAATTTTTGGGTGGAAAAGTAGATTTCGTTTTGCACTCGATTGGGATGAGTACCAACATTCGTAAAGGACGTGAATACGGAGACTTAAACTATGATTGGTTTTTGAAATCGTTGGATGTATCGGCCCTTTCGTTTCACAAAATGTTGCAAGTAGCCGAAAAAATCGACGCTATCGAAGAAGGTGGATCTGTGGTAGCACTTTCTTATATTGCTGCACAACGCTCATTTCCAGACTATACCGACATGGCACAAGCAAAAGCCATGCTCGAATCTATTGCTCGCAGCTACGGCTATCGCTATGGCAAGAAAAAAGGCGTGCGTGTAAACACCGTTTCGCAATCGCCAACCAAAACTACTGCTGGCACAGGCATCAGTGGTTTTAATGCGTTTTATGAATATGCCAACCAAATGTCGCCGCTAGGCAATGCTACCGCCGAAGATTGTGCCGACTACGTTGTAACCTTATTCTCAGACCTTACTCGCAAAGTAACCATGCAAAATTTATTCCATGATGGTGGTTTCTCTGGTGTAGGTATTTCGGAAGAAATTGTTGAGAAAATGGAACAATAGTTTGGTGGATGTGGCTAAAAAAAGAGCGGTAATCATTGAAGACTACCGCTCTTTTTTTACGAGAAAACTATACAAATCAGCCTTTCAAAGCAATAGTTACACCGCTTTCAAGCGAGCAATGCTTTCTTCCAAAGCTTTGATTTTGGCTTCGGCATCGGCTAATTTCTGGCGTTCTTTTTCTACAACTTCGGGTTTGGCATTATTCACAAATCTTTCGTTCGACAATTTTGCTTCTACCGATTTTTTAAAACCTAGGTTATAAGCCAGTTCTTTTTCGGCATTGGCAAGCTCGGCTTCTACGTCTAGTTCGCCAGCCAAATTGATGAAGAACGAATCGGATTTAAGTACAAAAGTGATGGCATTTTCTACGTTTTCGCTTACGTAGGTTATGCTTGCCGTATTAGCCAATTTGACAATAATGCTTTCTAAAACCTGATAACGTGCAGGCGAATCGGTCTTAATAGCCAAAGGCAATTCGGTTTTAGGCGAAATTTGTTTGGTATTGCGGGTTTCACGAAGTTTAGAAACAATCCCGAATAAAATATCAAAATCTGCCAAAATTTGAGCGTCCACTTCTCCAGCCACAGGATAACTGCTGCGGCAAATACTTTCGCCAATCTGGCGTTCGCTGATAGACTGCCAAATTTCTTCTGTAATAAATGGCATATAAGGGTGCATCAACGCCATCAATTTCTCGAAAATATCAATCGTTTCTTGATACGTCGTTTGGTCAATGGGCGAGCCAAAAGCAGGCTTGATGATTTCGAGGTATTGCCCACAGAAATCATCCCAAACCAAGTTGTAAATCGCCAAAAGGGCATCTGAAATACGGAATTTGCTGAAATGGTCTTGTACCTCAATCAATGCCTGATTGATTTTTGAATTGAACCATTTTACCGTCAGTGCGTTGCCTGTCGGTTGGGCTAGGTCGGCAATTTCCCAACCTTTTACCAAACGGAACGCATTCCAAGTTTTGTTAGCGAAATTACGCCCTTGTTCGCATAATTTATCATCAAACAGCAAGTCGTTGCCCGCAGGAGCAGAAAACAGCAAGCCCGAACGCACGCCATCGGCACCATATTTTTCAATCAACGCTAAAGCATCAGGCGAGTTTCCTAGCGATTTAGACATTTTTCTGCCTAATTTATCCCGTACAATACCTGTCAAATATACATTTCTGAAAGGCAATTCGCCACGCCATTCGTACCCAGCAATAATCATCCGAGCCACCCAGAAAAACAAAATATCTGGCCCCGTCACCAAATCATTGGTCGGATAATAATAGTTTATTTCCTCATTTTCAGGGTCTTTGATACCATCAAAAACAGAAATAGGCCATAACCACGACGAAAACCAAGTATCAAGTACATCGGGGTCTTGGGTTAAATCTTCTTCGGTTAGGGCAAACAACTGCAATTCGTGTTGTGCTTTGCGAAGGGCTTCTCTTTTGTTTTTAGCCACAATCACGGTTCCATCTTGTAAATAGAACGCAGGGATTTGCTGGCCCCACCACAATTGACGACTGATACACCAATCATGTACATTCTCCATCCAAGAACGATACGTATTCTTGAATTTGGCAGGATACAACTTGATGTTGTCGTTCATGACATTAGCTAAAGCAGGTTTTGAAACTTCATCCATTTTCAAGAACCACTGCAACGACAGCTTCGGCTCGATTACCGCACCAGTACGCTCAGAAGTTTTGACGATAGATTTATACTCAACCATTTTATCCAAGAAACCCGCTTCTTCCAAATCCTTTACGATGGCACGACGAGCAGCAAAACGGTCTTGTCCAACGTACAAAACAGCTTTTTCATTCAAGAAACCATCGTCGTTTAAGATGTCGATAACAGGTAATTTGTGTTTTAAGCCCAATTCGTAGTCGTTCAAATCGTGGGCTGGCGTTACCTTCAAGCAGCCCGTACCGAAGTCCATCGTTACGTATTCGTCTGTAATGACAGGAATCTCACGACCAAGCAACGGAATTTGTACCGATTTCCCATGAAAAGCCAAGTAGCGTTCGTCGCTAGGATTAACGCAAATGGCAGCATCCGCCATGATTGTTTCAGGGCGTGTGGTAGCGATGGTCAAAAATACGCCTGCTTCGCCTACAACTGGATATTTGATATGGTATAATTTTGCCTGCACTTCTTTTTCAATTACCTCTTCGTCAGACAAAGCCGTGCGGCCTTGTGGGTCCCAGTTGACCATCCGAACGCCACGGTAAATCTGTCCTTTGTTGTACAAACGCACAAAGGTATCAATTACAGCTTCGTACAAATCGGGTTCCATCGTAAAGCGAGTTCTGTCCCAATCGCAAGAAGCACCCAATTTTTGCAACTGGTCAAGAATAATACCCCCGTATTTATCCTTCCATTCGTGGGCGTATTGAAGAAATTCTTCACGAGTAATATCCTTTTTTTCGATACCTCTTTCTTTCAACATCGCCACGACTTTCGCTTCGGTAGCAATAGAAGCGTGGTCGGTGCCAGGCACCCAACAAGCCTCTTTGCCTTCCATACGGGCTTTACGAATGAGTACATCCTGAACAGTGTTGTTGAGCATGTGCCCCATGTGTAGCACACCCGTGACGTTTGGTGGTGGAATCACAATGCAATAAGGTTCTTTTTCAGGGTTTGGCTTAGAAGCAAAGTGCTTATGCTCAAGCCAATACTCGTACCATTTGGCTTCAATGTCTTGGGGCGAATACGTTTTTGAAATCATCGTGCTATGAAATAAAAGGAACAAAACGAAGCCAATAGTGCTTCGTTTATCAACTTTACTACGCTTAAAATTTAGTTTGCAAAGATAGGGATTTTGTAGCAATGCCAGTGAGATTAAGCAAAATAGGCGAGAGATTTAACCGAAAACTGTATTATTTTTACCTAAAATCCTTCACAATAAAACAAAACTACCATGAATGAGCAAACAGGAAAAATGTTGATTGCCCTCGGTGGCTTCTTGCTATTGAGTGGCGTTGTGCTTTATTTTTTTCATGATAAAATGCAATGGTTGGGCAAATTGCCGGGTGATATTAGGATAGAAAAAGAAAATTTCAGCTTTTACTTTCCTTTTACCACGGGCATTTTATTGTCGGGATTGGTACAATTGGTTTTATGGCTTTGGCGAAGGTTGTTTTGAGTTTACTCCTTATTTCACAAAAAACCCCATAGCAAGAATATGCTACAGGGTTTTCGTTGTTGTGCGTTGCAAAAGCCTATTTTGCCTTTTCAAATTTTGCTTTACCTTCGTCCAAAAACTTGATAAATGCTTTCACATCTTCGTTGTAAGCACGAGGTTTTACTAAGGTTTTGGCATCATCCGAAGGATTGACCAAACAGTAATACGGTTGAGCATTGCCATTGAAACGGGTAATTTCAAAATCTAAGTTTTGGTCGCCAAGGCTTTTCTTTTGTTGGCCATCATCTTTTGAGGTGTACCATTCAGAAGCAGGCAATTCGGTTTTATCATCTACATACAAAGCCACGACCACGTAATCATTTTCTAAACGCTTTTTCACCTCGGGGTCGGCCCAAACAGAGCCTTCCATTTTGCGGCAATTGACGCAGCCATGCCCTGTAAAGTCGATAAACACAGGTTTGTTTACTTGTTTGGCATAGGCAACAGCCTCTTTATAATCGAAGAAACCTTTCAAACCATGAGGTAGCTTCAAAAACTCACTGTATTTTATTTTTGTCGGAAAACCATCTGTCGAAACAGGAGCGGCTACCGTATTTTTTTCAATCACAAAATCTTGGGTTTCTAATGGTGGCAACCAGCCCGATAAGGCTTTGAGTGGTGCACCAAATAAGCCAGGAATCATATATACCACAAACGAAAATGTAGCGATGGCGGCCAGCATACGAGGCACTGGCACACGCTCTAATTTGCTGTCGTGGGGCAATTGAATTTTACCCAATAAATAAAAACCAATGAGTGTAAAAATCACAATCCAAATCGCCAAATACACTTCTCTGCCCAATAAGCCCCAGTGATAGGTAAGGTCGGCGGTGCTCAAAAATTTGAGTGCCAACGCCAATTCCAAAAAGCCTAATACCACTTTTACGGAGTTCATCCAACCACCTGATTTTGGTAAGTTTTGTAACCAATTCGGGAAAATGGCAAACAGCGTAAACGGAATAGCAAACGCCAAACCAAAACCCAACATCCCTACAATCGGACGAACGACTTGCCCTTGAGCTCCCAAACTTAAAATCGTGCCAGCTACAGGGCCTGTGCACGAAAACGAAACCAACACCAAGGTAAATGCCATGAAGAAGATTCCTCCGATACCTCCTCTATCTGATTGGGCATCCATTTTATTGACAAAAGACGAAGGCAAAACAATCTCGAACCAGCCCAAAAACGACAAGCCAAAAAATACAAAAATGACAAAAAACAACAAATTAGGAATCCAGTGTGTACTGATAAAATTGGGAGCAGCCTGACCGAAAGCATAGGCAATGAGTGTACCAAACAATACATAAATCGCAATGATAAAAAAGCCGTACAAAAATGCTTTTTGCAAACCTCCTTTTTGTTTGGTAAAATACGAAACCGTCATGGGTATCAACGGATACACGCAAGGCGTAAGCAATGCCACAAAACCTGCTCCTAGAGCGATAAAGAAAAAGGCTATCAACGATATATCTTTGCCATTTTCGTCTTTTAATTCTGGCGACGACAATGCTGTTTCGGCAAGCACGGTATCTGTTGCCGCAGAATCAACTACAGGAGCAGCAGCTAAAGCTTTGAGCGAATCTTGGGTTTTCTTCACTGCTTTGAGCGAATCTTCGATGGCTTTTTTGCGTAAAGCATCGTCTTCACTGGCATCAGTCGCACCAGCAACAAGCGTAAAATTACCTTTTACTGGCACACATTGCCCTGTTTTATCAGAACAAGATTGGCTATCGAAAGAGCCATCTATGACGAAATCAGGATTAACAATTTTGATGGTTTGACGAAATTCAGCTTTATCTTTGAAATAGGTATATTCGCCGTTCCAAATTTCTTTGTCAAACTTTTTATGCGGATTAATAGCTTTTAAATCGCCAACTACTTCATACGATTCGTTAGGATTAAGTTTTACGCTGGTGACAATTGGGCCAAGATTAGGGTCAAAATCAGACGAATACAAGTACCAATCTTTTTGAATTTTTACGGTAAAAATAATATCAACCGTTTCTCCTGCTTCGGGTTTGGCTTTTGAGAGCGACCAAGACCAAACCGCAGGTGTAATTTTTTGAGCCAGTGTGGCACTAGCTAAACTACTGATAAGCAGAAGACTAAAAAGGATTTTTTTCATACATCGAATCATAAAACAAATTGTTGGCAGATAATGCTGTAACACGGGTTAAGGGATGATAAGTTTCTTATGGGTTTGTACTTTACAAAAATAACAGAATCTTATCATTCACAAATAGGAAAGTCTGCTTATCGAACGAATAAGCAGACTTTATCACATAAGACCTTTTTTTTATTTTTTTCGTTGCTTTGCGGGTAGGCTATTTACAAAGCCCGCATCGGCACGATTACTTCTCGGTTATCCCAGCGTAATAGCATCTCTGCTCCGCTTTTTTGTTCTCGAAAATCTATGACAAATTGTTCGACTACCTCGTTTTTGATAATAGAAGGTGCTGGTACACGCAGCACATCTTTGTTGGCATCGTAAGAAAGTCCCCATTGCCCAACTTCTTTGTTGATAATGATTGTCCAATCTTTTTCTTCAGGAATCGTAAACAAGGTGTAAGTTCCTGCTTTCAGAGGGCGACCTGCCAACAGAACATCTTTGGCAAATGTAATAATTGTAGCCTCATTAGCACCAGTACGCCACCATTTGCCATAGGGTATCAATGCTTTTGAATTTTGTGGACCAAAAATCAATCTTCCTTTTTTAGAAGGCTGGCAGTATTCGACCACCACCGAAAAATCGCCTTGCTCGAAGGTAGCGGTAGCCGAAGGACTAAAAGATTTGGTGTAAAAACGCATTCCGACAAAACTAACGGCGAGTAGTGCCAGCAAAATCATTACAATACGGAGTAATTTTATCATGGGCAATAATGGTTATTTTTTGTAAAGCTACACAAGATTTGTGAAGCTACAAAATTACCATCGGCTCTCCATGTCACGCTCTCGTTTTACAATACAGCGTTCTGTTTCAAGTAGATGTAGGCTACTGTCCACTTCCATGCTTGTTTTGGCATCGTCGAGCAATTCTTTGTACGCATTTTTGATTTCTTTGCGTTTGATAGCTTCCAAAAAACGCCGAATATCTTCGTCAGATTCTAAAATCAAAGCAGGCACTTCGGTAGGTTTACCGTCTTCGTCTTTGGCAACCATCGTAAAGTACGAAGTATTGGTATGCTTTACGGTACGGCTTTGGATATTTTCGGCAACTACTTTAATGCCAATAATCAACGACGAACGCCCAACATAATTGACCGACGCATGAAGCGAAACCAATTCGCCCACTTCTACGGGCTGGCGAAACTCGACATTATCAACCGAAACCGTCACGACATACGTGCCGGCGTGTTTGGCGGCACAAGCATAAGCCACTTTATCCATGAGTGAAAGTAAAATTCCTCCGTGAATTTTTCCTCCAAAATTGGCATAAGACGGAATCATTAATTCCGTAATGGTTGTTCTCGAATAGTTAACAGATTTTGCGTTTTCCATATAAAAATTCAGTAATGAATCGTAAAAGCTACCACAAGTAAGTCAAAATTGTACCTTTTGTGCTGATTTCCACGAATCAATAGCAGTAACAAGTGAATAAAAATGCAATATTTGCGATTCAAAAGCCATATTGTCAATCGGCTTGCCAATAACTTAGAAAAATGACATTATCCACAAGATAAGTCCAGTAAGTTGGTAGATTTTATTCGTAAGTTATGAGGCTTTATTGACTTTACTGGCTTATATTTGCAAAAAAAATTGAAATTTTCCAAGATAAGTTGGATAATAAGTGTGAGTGCTGAATTATGAGTTATGAATTATGGGTTATTGCTTTGGCTTTCAGTAGCTTATGTTTTTTAGTCAAAACAAGATTAAAGCATCTGATAACAAATATCTTAATTCACTAACACACAACTCGCTCAATAAGTACAGTGCCGCCTAGCAGCGATACATCATATATCTAACAGCTTCAAGTCAATTGAAGCAAAACCACGAACGAACCATTACAAGCATGACTCCTGCAACCCATATTTGGTTGATATTGTTGACTCCGCTCGCAGGATTTATCACAACAATGCTGTTGAGTAGTAAACGCAACGCCCTTGCGGGTTGGGTTGCGACAGGATTTTCGGGGTTGAATTTCTGCTCCAGTTTATTCCTTTTTCAACAAATAGCTACGCCAACATCCCTACAGTTTTCTTGGTTTAGCATCGGCAATCTTCATCTTACATGGGGTTTTCTGGTTGATACTCCTATGTTGATGATGGTCTTGTTGGTCAATTTTATTGCCATTTTAGTACAGCTATTTTCTATCGAATACATGGCGACAGACAAAGGGCGTTTTCGCTATTTTGCCTTCATTCAGCTTTTTGTATTTGCCATGCTAGGGATTGTCGTTACAGACAACCTGTTGGTTATGTATGCGTTTTGGGAATTAGTTGGCTTGATGTCTTATTTACTGATAGGATTTTGGTACGAAAAAAAGTCGGCAACCGATGCCGCTAAAAAAGCTTTTTTAGTCAATAGAGTAGGCGATATTGCCTTTGTGCTAGGCATATTTTTGGTTTATTTCTATTGGGGAAATTTTAGTTTTGGAGATTTACAGCATCGTCCCGACAACCTATCGTCTGGTATGTTGACGCTCACGGGCTTATTACTTTTTGGGGGATGCGTTGGGAAGTCGGCTCAATTTCCTTTACACGTGTGGCTACCCGATGCGATGGAAGGCCCAACGCCCGTATCGGCGATGATTCACGCTGCAACGATGGTGGCGGCTGGGATATTTTTGTTGAGCCGTGTGCAGCCCGTTTTCACGATAGAAGCCCACGCCGTGATTGCTACCATTGGGTGTATCACCATGTTGTTAGGCTCGTTGTATGCCATTGTGCAAACCGACATCAAAAAAACCTTGGCGTATTCTACGATTGCTCAGTTGGGTTTGATGCTCATTGGCTTAGGCTCGGCAACGTCTCTTTTTCATTTATTGACACACGCTTTCTTCAAAGCAGGATTATTCTTGGCGGCTGGGTCGGTGATTCATGCCCTGCATCATGCCAACGATGAAGCCCATTTCGATGCCCAAGATATGCGTTTGATGGGCGGTTTACGCAAGCAATTGCCTGTTACATTTTATACATTTGTGATATTTGCGGCCGCCTTGGCTGGTTTACCCCTTTTTTCAGGGTTTTTGTCGAAAGATGCCATTTTGGCGAATTTATATAGCATTGCCCAAACCTTTCCTTATTTCAAATGGATAGGAATTTGCACATTTGTAGGCATTGCGATGACCGCCTTTTACATGACTCGACAAGTAGCAAGGGTATTTTTCGGAACATTTCGCAATTCGGCTGTACCTGTAAGTCATATTCATGAAGGCTCTTGGAAAATGCTATTGCCTTTATTTGCATTAGCCATTTTATCGTTGGGCATTGTGTTTTCGGGCAATCCATTGTCTGCTACAGATGCTTGGTTTTGGCATTTTATCGACCCATCTTTTACGTTGGTAGAAAATCATTCGTTGGCTTATGTATCGTTGGCAACTGCCGGTGCAGGCATCGGCTTGGGTTGGTTTACAAGGCATCAGACGTTGGCATATAACATCCCGACTTTCGATAAACTTTACACGATTGTATTTGTAAAACCCATTTTGTTTAAAGCAAAATTTTTACAAAAATTTGACAAAAACTACCTCGACCGCTCTATCGAAATTTTGGCAAAAACACAAGTAGTATTGGGAAATATTATTGCTTGGCTAGACAAGACTTTTGTAGATGGCATTCCGAGTTGTGTAGCTTATGTTGCCCGCTTGCTCGGTTCGATTACCCGTTCGGTGCAAGGCGGACAAGTGCAATTATACATTGTAGCAGCACTTATGGGCTTGTTGGGGTTATTTGTTTGGATATTATCTTAAAATAAAGCATTCACTGGTTTACGTATTTTCAATTAGCAATGTCTGTACTTTCGTTACTCATATTTTTTCCGCTTATTTGTTCTTTAGCAATAGCCTTATTACCCGACCAATATAAGGCTTATTACAAATGGCTTACCTTGTTGGTTACAGGAATAGAGTTGTTGGGCTGCTTGTGGCTTTATGGGCAATTCGATAAGCAAGCTACAGGGTATCAGTTTTTAGAAGAAATCGACTGGATTACGCTACCCTTGGGGAGCTTGGGCGTAGGCTCTATCGACTATCTCCTTGGCGTTGATGGCATCAGCATGCCAATGGTACTGCTCACGGGCTTGGTGATGTTTATTGGAGCGATTGCTTCGTTTGAAATTAAACAAAAAGAAAAAGGGTATTTTGCCTTGTATCTATTACTCACGGCATCAATCATTGGTTGCTTTGTAGCTTTAGATATGTTTTTGTTTTATTTATTCTTCGAGTTTATGCTCTTGCCTATGTACTTTTTGATAGGCATTTGGGGTGGACCTCGCAAAGAATATGCTTCTATCAAATTCTTTATTTATACATTGGTTGGGTCGCTATTTATTTTAATGGTGATGATTGGGCTGTATTTATCGGCAATCGACCCTGTAGAAACGGCCCTCCAAATGGGCTTAATTAGCGATATAAGTCAGGTTACGCCAGCCGTTATCACAAGCATACAACAAACCCTCAACGATGGCAGTATTCCGAGTGAGCAACTGGTACATACCTTCGACCTACGTTTTTTGGCTGACACCCATAACTTTCTTTCAGATAGTTGGCTAAGTATTTACAGCAATGTAAGCATTGCCAACATCAGCATCAGAGGATTGGCATTTGCCCTTTTGATGATTGGTTTTGGCATCAAACTTCCTGTAGTGCCTGTGCATACGTGGCTACCCGATGCCCACGTAGAAGCCCCAACGCCTGTATCGGTCGTATTGGCAGGTATTTTGTTGAAAATAGGAGGCTATGGCTTGTTGCGTATCGCTTATCCTGTATTTCCTGATGCGGCCGCAGCCGATGCCTTAGTCATTGCATTGTTTGGCGTTGTGTCTATCATTTATGGTGCATACAATGCTTTAGCCATGAACGACTTGAAGAAAATGATTGCCTATTCGTCGGTATCGCACATGGGTTTTGTGTTGTTGGGTATTGCTTCGCTTACCAACGAAGGCATCAACGGGGCTGTTTATCAAATGTACTCGCATGGCATTTTGTCGAGTATGCTTTTTGTATTGGTGGGCGTGTTGTATAGCCGTACCCACGATAGACGCATCGACAGCTATCATGGCTTGGCACACGTCATGCCTCGCTATACCGTGATGATTACGATTGCATTTTTTGCTTCCCTTGGTTTGCCTGCGTTGTCGGGATTTATCGGCGAGTTTTTCACGCTTGTAGGAGGTTTTAATAGCGTATTTTTTCCAAAATGGGTAACAGCCATTGCTGTGTTTGGTTTGGTACTCGGTGCAGCGTATTTTTTATGGACTTTACAACGTATTTTCTTCGGAAAATATTGGTCGAGATATGACGAATCATTGTTGTCAGATTTAGATATGCGTGAAAACTTGATGCTTGTACCTTTGGCTATCTTAGCCCTTGTACATGGCATTTTTCCACATCTTCTTTTTGATATAAGTCATCGTTCGGTAGAAGAATTACTAAAAGTTTTTGTTTAAAACTGAAAACAAAACCGATAATTCATAATTCAGCACGATTCTTTATTAAAAAGGCATTATTACTTCTGAAATGACGGTATTATGTTGATTGGTAATGTTCAGCGTAGCGGCATCGCCATAATGCAAATCGAGGCGTTTACGAAGGTTTTCGAGCCCAATACCACTTGTCGAGCTTTTCGGGTTGGGCGTATAAGTGCCAGAATTTTCGACTTGCAAAACCAACAAATTGCCGACAGTATAAGCCTTGATGACAATGTCACCGCCATTGCGTAGCTTGCCGATGCCATGTTTGACGGCATTTTCAACCAAGGTATTGAGCGACATTGGTAAAATTTGAATACTTTCTACCCCTGCTTGAATATCAAAACGATAGTTGAGGCGTTTGTCGAAACGTACTTTTTCTAAAGCCAAATAGTCTTGTGCTAGTTGCAGTTCGTCGCCCAAAGAAGCCTTGTTTTGTTCGCCTAAATTAAGCGAAAGGCGCAGTAGGTCAGATAATTGCGTAATTGCTTCTCGTGCCTGACGGCTATCGCTGATGGTCAGCGACTTGATACTATTTAAGGCATTGAAAAGAAAATGAGGATTGAGTTGTTGTTTCAGGCTTTCTAATTCGACAGCTTTTAGGGTTTTTTCAGTCTGGATGATGCGTTGGCGACGTTCTTCGTAAATTTTTACGAAACGATACAAATGGTAAAACAAAAACCAAGGCAATACCAGCCAAATATCTTCTAGCCAAAGATAGCAAAAGTCGAACCAATCGGCACGACCAGTGCGGAGCAGTTGATAATTGAAAAAAATATTATCGACCACAAAAAATAAGCTTCCAATCAGCACACTCCATAGCAAAGGGGTTGTGGTAAATTGCCGAGGCGTAATTTGGTCGGGGTCGGTTTTTTCTTGTAAACGATGGTAAAAATGGCTTACGCCAAAACCAAACACAAGATACAATATGGCATAGACAACTTTAGCCCAAAGGTCTGTTCCTAAATCATTGTTGCTGTATTTGAGTGTGGTAAAAGCAACAAAAGACCAGTTGAGTACCTGTATTATCCAATAGAATTTGTTTCTCTTCATGATGGCACAACAATAGCGATGATGAGTAAATATACACAAAATTCAAACAAAAGAAGAATCTGTACTATATATGCAGAAATAAAATGACTAAATTTTTTTATTTAAAAGAGCAATTGCTCCAGATTATCGAAAGTGCAGGAATGTTGTCGCCAGAAATATTCTTGACAAGCAGCTTTCTGTTGTTGATTATTCTTGATTTGATTCTTTACCATAACCAAGCGGTGAAGGGAAATAACGACAACCACAGTCGTGTGTTGCATGTATTGGGTATTGTAGCATTATGCTGGAACATGGCACTTATCAGCGACCAGTTTACGTCGGGCAACGATGCTTTTTTGTTCGACAAAATGTTATTCATAGATAGTAAGGCGATTTTTTTTAAAGTTATCATCAACATTTCAGGAATATGTATGCTTGTGCATATTCTTGTTAATAAACGAAAAATGCCGTCAGAATTTTATCCGATTGTACTGGCTTTGTTAATGGCTTTACAACTGGTGACGATGGCTGTCAATTTGTTAATTATTTACCTTGCACTCGAAACCATCTCGTTGTTGTCGTACATCTTGACGGTGTTTAATAAAGATAAAGCTGGCTCGGAAGGAGGCATCAAGTACCTTATTTTTGGTGCAACGGCCTCGGCCATTATGCTGTATGGCATGTCGTTGCTCTATGGTATGACAGGTACTTTGAGTATTACCTCGCCCGACTTTAGCAGAGGACTTACACAGGTTGACGAAATAGCAGTATTGGTGGCGGTTGTACTCACTACTTGCGGCTTTTTGTTTAAATTATCGTTGACACCCTTTCACGTGTGGACACCCGACGTGTATCAGGCTGCACCAACGCCTGTGGTGGCATTTTTTGCTGTAGCACCCAAAGCGGCGGCTTTCTTGGTAGCGATGCGTTTTTACTTGGCTGTCCCCAACGATTTGCGTGTCATTACCGCAGGTATTGCTATGGCGGCTATCACTTTTGGTAATTTTTCGGCATTGTGGCAAAATCAAATCAAACGAATGCTGGCGTATTCGACCATTGCTCACGCTGGTTTTATGGCTATTGGCTTGGCAATTTTATCAGAAATCGGACTCAAAAGCATCGTGTTTTATTTGGTAACTTACTTGTTTGCCAATTTTGCGGTATTCATGTTGGTCGATATTCTTGCCCATTATTTCCAATATCCTTACGACATTGCCATGAAGCAACTCAAAGGACTAGGCCGGCAAAATCCTTTGTTGGGTACTTTCTTTGTCCTTATTATGATTTCGTTGGCTGGCTTGCCTCCAACGGCAGGTTTTTTTGCCAAATTTAACATATTTTCAGCCCTTTGGCAAGCGTATCAAGAAGCTCCTAGTAATCAATACATTTTATTGATTGTCTTTATTTTTGGTTTGCTCAATACGGCGGTTTCTTTGTTTTTCTATTTGAAAATTCCTTATTATCTCTTTTTCAAACAAGCTGAAAAAGACCTTTTGGTACAACTTTCGGTCGAACAATACGTATGGGTGAGCTTATTGGTTTTACCTATTTTAGTCTTATTCTTCAAAGCCGACTGGCTCATGCAATGGATTAACTTACTTTGATATGCTTGCTCATTATTTTATTGACAGTTAGTGATTTATGAAGAAAAAAACATTAGCAATAAACTGATTACCAAATATTTAAAAGATTAACCATGACAAAAACTATCTCAACAACGCCTCCTCCACGTCGTTTTTTGGGTGAGGACTTTCAGCTTACAACTTGGGAGCTTTTGCAACCATTCTACGAAAATTTGGTTAATCGCTCCTTAGAAAATGTAGAAGCATTACGCCAATTTTTTGCCGACCGCTCAGAATTAGAAAGTTATCTTTCTGAAAATTTTGCTTGGCGTTATATCAAAATGACCTGCGATACCACCGACAAAGAAGTGAAGGCACATTTCGACCAATTTGTCACCGAAATCCAGCCTCAATTAGCCGAATACGACGACGTATTGAACAAAAAAACGCTAGAATCTCCTTTTTTACAAGAAGTCTTGGCTTCGGGCGAATACGCAGATGCTTTCTTTATCACGGTGCGAAATATGCAAAAAGCAACCGAAATTTTTAGAAATGAAAACATCGCTTTATTCACCGACATCCAAAATCTTTCGTCGCAATACCAAGGCACAGTGGGAGTAATGACGGTAGAAATTGATGGACAAACCAAAACGCTTCAACAAGCAGGTGTTTACCTAGAAAACGCCGACCGTTCGGTGCGTGAAATGGCGTATCGAAAAGTGCAAGAGCGTCGTTTGCAAGACCGTGATACATTAGACGAAATCTTTAATCAATTGCGAGATTTGCGTCATCAGGTTGCTCTCAATGCCGATTTTACTAATTTCAGGGATTATACTTTTGCTAGTCTAAAACGCTTTGATTACACACCTCAAGACTGCTTTGATTTTCATACAGCCGTACAACAAAGTATCGTGCCTGTCTTGAATCAATTGGCACAAGAACGCAAAGAAACCTTGCAACTAGATACGCTTCGGCCTTGGGATAAAAGCGTGGACATCAAGGGTCGTCCAGCTTTGAAGCCTTTCAACGGCGGAGAAGATTTATTGAATAAAACCATTGAATGCTTCAATAGACTTGACCCATTTTTGGGCGAGTGCCTCACTTTGATGAAACAAATGGGTCGCCTCGACTTAGAATCAAGGATTGGAAAAGCTCCCGGAGGATACAATTATCCCCTAGAAGAAACAGGTTTTCCGTTCATTTTTATGAACGCTTCTTCGTTGATGCGTGACGTAATCACCTTGCTCCACGAAGGCGGTCATGCGGTACATTCGATTGTCACCAAAGATTTGCCATTAAATACCTTCCGTAATTTTCCTTCGGAAGTTGCCGAATTGGCTTCTATGTCGATGGAATTGATTACGATGGATTACTGGGATGTGTATTTCGATAATGAAGAAGAGCTGAAAAGAGCCAAAATACAGCATTTAGAAGACATCATTAGTACCTTGCCTTGGGTAGCCACCGTAGATAAATTCCAACACTGGATTTATGAAAACCCTACGCATACTGTAGCCGAACGTACCCAAGCGTGGATACAAATTTATGAGCGTTTTACCGACAGCGTTACAGATTGGTCGGGTTTAGAAGCCTTCAAGTCAAGCTTATGGCACCGTCAATTACATATTTTTGAGCTACCATTCTATTATATCGAATATGGGATTGCCCAGTTAGGAGCAATTGGCGTATGGAAAAACTACAAAGAAAATGCCCAAAAAGGCTTAGAAGGCTACCTTAATGCACTATCGTTGGGTTATACCAAACCTATGAGCGACATTTACGCCGCAGCCAACATTCCCTTCGATTTTTCACAAGCCCACATCGCTTCTTTGATGCAATTTGTACAGAACGAACTAGCGTTATTGAAAAGCTAGGTACGAATATAATTAGTTGTTAATTAGCTAGTTGTAAATTAGTTAATTAACAACTTTGCATTGTCACTTCAAAAAATCATTCACAGACGACAGCCCAAATAAAAAGGCTGATGAAATATTATATCTGCGATTAAAAATAAATTCTACAAAATGATTATTTTAGTAAATAGTTTTTAAAGGTTAAAAAACATTCAAATTATGGGACAATATTTAGCAATCGGCATCGTAACACGGGTAATTGTTTCAAAAAAAGAATTAAAAAAAGGGGATATTTCTCAAGCAGAACTTATCGACCAAATGCAAAGTCGTCTTCATTTTAATACTGAAATCTTTTCACTTAGCGAAAATGAGGATTATCTGATATTCATGTTGAAAGATGATGTTTTTCAACAGCAATTAATTCCGTTTCTTGAAAAATTGTATCCAATCATTTATAACAAGTCTAATTACTACGACTATAAAGAAACGCTCGACAAGTTGAAATCTACAGAACCTTCTTCCTTTCTAGCATTAGCTAAAGAGAAAAGTTACGAAGAATTTCAGATTGACCCTTATGGAGAAGATGACTACCTGTATTTTGAAAAAAGTTTCAAGCCCAACGTAAGCTTATCCTACGATAGCATCATGCTTTCATCCGAAGGAAAAATAGCCATGGAAATGTACGGCAGACAATTCAACTTTTTTAAATATTGCATTACACAAACATTCCACGAATTTTCGCTGGCAAATGCGTTGAGAGTTTACATAACAGGTTAAAGTAAAACTCAATTTCCCCGAGTGGAATGCGAATACGTTACTACGAATGCCCCCCCACAAGCAAGCATTTTGTACCATCAACGCTCAAAATGCCCACTCGTTAGGAATAGTTTTACTTCATGTCAACTACCTTAAAAATCAAAAATTTATCAAAAACGCTTCAAAGCCATTGTTGCTACAGTTTCACCAATAGATAGCGATGAGGTAGCGGCTGGCGAAGGAGCATTAAGAATATTAATTACTTGGGCATCTTCGATGATGGCGAAATCGTCGAGCAAGCCTCCGTCACGGTCGCAGGCTTGGGCTCTTACGCCCGCACCACCTTCGATAAGGTCTGATTCTTGAATGTCTGGAATCAGTTCTTGTAAAGCTTTCGTAAATGCCGCTTTTGAAAAACTTCTGTACATTTCGCCTAAGCCTGTTTCCCAATATTTCATGGCTACTTTCTGGAATCCGGGCCAAGTGAGTGTTTCCCACAATTCTTTGGCATTGATGTCCATTTTTTTATAACCTTCTCTTCTAAAAGCCAATACCGCATTAGGCCCAGCTTCGATGCCTCCTCGTTTCATGCGGGTAAAATGTACTCCTAAAAATGGAAAGTTGGGGTCTGGAACAGGGTAAATGAGGTTGCGTACCAAGTAGTGTTTCTCTGGACGAATCTTATAATATTCGCCTCTAAAAGGTACAATACGCACAGGCAAAGGCTCTTTTTGTGACAATTGAGCCACTTTATCGGAATACAGCCCCGTGCAATTAACCACCAATTTTGTTTCGTAGGTATTTTTTTCGGTTTGTACAATCGACAAAGAATTTCCTTTGGTAATGCCCGTCACTTTTTCACCAAAACGGATGTCTGTATCTGCTTGGCGGAGTTTTTCGGCATATTTTTCACATACCACCTTATAATCGACAATACCCGTTTGTGGCACCCACATCCCTTCTACACACGATACATAAGGCTCGTATTCTTTTACCTCGGCAGGACTAATTTTACGCAATCCGTCAAGTCCATTTTGCTGACCACGCACGTATAAATTCTGCAACAAAGGGCGTTGTTCTTCACGGGTAGCCACTACCACTTTTCCCGTAATTTCGTAGGGAATCTCCTCTTTTTCGCAGAAATCAAGTAACAGATGATAGCCTTTGATGCAGTTGGTAGCTTTCAAAGAACCTGGCTTATAATACAAACCAGAGTGAATTACGCCAGAGTTGTTGCCCGTTTGGTGTACGGCTACTTCTTTTTCTTTTTCGAGTACCAAAACTTTCAATTCTGGGCGTTGTTCCTTGATTTTGAGGGCTGTGGCCAATCCCACAATACCGCCACCAATAACAATAATATCGTGTTGCATGGTCGTATTTTAATGGTTAAACGCCACAAAGATACGTAATTTGGTAGATTTAATGATAAAAAGAATGTAACGATAAAAGACGAAGAGGTTTTTATGTTGACATTCAAACTTCGGGATGTTTCTAGCTGCTTAGTATGTATTTATGTTGAAAAAGATTACATTTGTACGGAAAAAAACCGTACATTTATATTATTGATAAATGTCCCAAAAGAAACAATAAAGATGGCAAATGCAATAAACGATAGAATTGATGTTCGTCTAAGTAAAGAACAAAAAGAATTGATAAAGTTTGCGTGTTCTTTAAGTGGATTCAAAAACCTTTCGGAATTTATTCTTTTTTGCGTAAATAAAGAAGCTAATAAAATTATCATCGAAAATAACCAGATTCTACAAAGTATGGAGGATAAAAAGGTTTTTCTTGATGCACTCTTGAATCCTCCACAGCCTAATAAGCAACTTCAAAAAGCACAACAGAGTTACTTAACATTTCTTGAATCTAATGAAGCTTAAAATCGCAAGGTTAGCAAAACAACACGACAAAAAAAACTTTAGTTGTGGCTCTACGCTTTTAGACGAATATATAAAGAAGCAAGCCAAACAAAATGTAAACAGAGATTTATCGGCTTGTTTTGTCTTGATTGATGAACAGTTATGTGTAAAAGGCTATTATACCCTTTCTGCCAACTCAATCAAGCGAGAAGAATTTGCAGAAGATTTAATCAGGAAGTTGCCTCCAAGCTATGCCGATATTCCAACCATTTTACTTGGTCGTTTAGCTACTGACCAAACAATGAAAGGCAAAGGATGGGGAGCAATCTTGTTATTAGATGCCTTACACAGAAGTTTGACCATTGCAGAGAGCTTAGGTACATTGGCCATTATCGTAGAGCCTATTGATGAAAATGCCCAAGCATTTTATGCCAAATATGGCTTTATCCTTTTACCTAGTTCTGGTAAAATGTTTTTACCTATGAAGACCATCAAAGATTTATTCAATATGAATATCCTACCAGCATAGCACACAGTTGAAGCACTTATGACCACTTTTACTCCTGTCTTGACATAACTCCTACCTCCTCGCTACCACAAATCGCTCTCGACCAAAGAAGTCTTGTAAAAGCTCAACTTGCCGAAAGCCTGCTTGCCGAAAGGTTTCGGCGGTTGCTTCTCCTAAATATTGGTTGATTTCTACCGCACAAAATCCTGTTGTTGATAGATTCAGCCAAGCAGATTGAGCAATGGTTTTATAGAAAAGTAAAGGGTTTCCGTCGGGTACAAAAAGGGCTAAATGTGGTTCATACACAAATACTTTGGGAAACATTCCTTCTTTTTCTTGGTGGGTTACATAAGGCGGATTGCTCACAATGATGTCGTATTTTTCGTCTTGTGTTTGCTGGGCTACAGCCAAAAAATCTTGTTGGATAAATTGCACTGTTGCCTTATGTCGTTGGTTGTTTTGCTCGGCAATCGCCAATGCTTTTCCCGAAATATCATACGCCGTTACCTGTGCCTGTGGCAAGCCCAAGGCCAACGAAATGGCAATGCAACCTGTACCTGTGCCAATGTCTATAATCTTATGGGCGTGCGGAGGTGCGTATTTGAGCACGTAAGCCACTAATTCTTCGGTTTCGGGACGAGGAATGAGCGTATCGGGCGAAACGTAAAATAGTCTTCCATAAAAATCGCCTTCGCCGATGATGTATTGTATGGGTTCGTGTTGTTGCAAACGCAAAACCAAGGGAGCAATTGCCTGCCTAAGTTCTACGGGTTTGTCTAGTAAAATATCGGTTTTGGAAAGTGAACCGACATGAGCCAACAAAAGATAGGCAATGCTTTTGGCTTCATTTTCTGGATAAACTGCCGTAATTTCGGAAACTATATCCGAGAATAATGTTTTGGAAGAAGGATAAAGCATGAATTTGTTTGTAAAATAGAAGACTTTCCACAAAATTAATCAATGTCTAGCAATAATTCGTATCTCTTAACCGATACCGACATCGAGCGGTATATGCAAAGAGCTTTGCAACTCGCCGCTTTGGGTGCAGGCCATGTGTCGCCCAACCCGATGGTAGGCTGTGTGATTGTCCACCAAAATCGCATCATTGGCGAAGGTTGGCACCAACGCTATGGCGATTGGCACGCCGAAGTAAATGCCGTAAACGATGTGGCTGATAAAAGCTTATTGCCCGAATCGGATGTGTTTGTGACCCTAGAGCCTTGTTCGCATTTTGGTAAAACGCCGCCTTGTGCTGATTTGCTGGTCAAGCACCAAGTAAAGCGGGTATTTATTTGCAACGACGACCCCAATCCTTTGGTGGCAGGCAAGGGCATTGCCAAACTTAAAGCGGCTGGGATTGCGGTGCAAACAGGTATTTTGGCAGCAGAAGGGCGTGCGTTGAACAAGCGTTTTTTTACTTTTTTTGAAAAAAAACGTCCTTATATTACCCTCAAATGGGCCGAATCGGCTGATGGCTTTATTGCTAAAAACAATTACGAAGCGGTGCAAATTTCTAATGCTTTGTCTAGGCGTTGGGTGCATAAACTCCGCTCCGAAGAAGATGCCATTATGGTGGGCTACCGCACGGCACTGTACGATAATCCGCAACTCAATACCCGTTTTTGGACGGGCAAAAATCCTACAAGAGTGTTGATTGACAAAGACTTATCTTTGCCAGCTACGCATTTCCTTTTGGCTGATGGGCAAGCAACGCTGTGTTATAACGACGTGCGAGATGAACAACACAACAAGGTCACTTTCATCAACATTCCTCATGCTTCGGTTCAACTCACAGCAATTCTAGCCGATTTATACCAACGGAAAATCCAATCGCTTGTTGTAGAAGGGGGTACAGCCTTGTTGCAACAATTCATCGAGCAAGGCTTGTGGGATGAAGCACAGGTGTGGAAAAGTTTGGTAAAAATACAAGCAGGTATTGCCGCACCCATACTCAAACAAGCTCCTGTTTCGCAACAAGGTGTAGGTGATAATCAGGTATTCCGTTATCAGTTCGCTCGCTAGTTTTTTTACGTAAAAAAGTTTTTCAATCTTATGTTTGAAAAAACACTAAGCACGAAATCAGCTATTTACACAAGAACTTACTTAAAATTGTCGTAACTTTGCCAACTTTCATTAGTAGCGATAGCGGTGATAGAGGCGTTTTTTAAGGCAAATTTCCATGAAAACTAAAACACAAAGAAAAAATAAAGTCAACATTGTTACCTTGGGTTGTAGCAAAAATTTGGTTGACTCCGAAATGATTTATACGCAACTCAAAGGCAACGGCATGAACGTGACGCATGAGTCTGCCAAAGACGATGCCAACATCGTGATTGTGAATACTTGTGGCTTTATCGACAACGCCAAACAAGAATCGGTTGATACCATTTTGCGTTATGCCGATGCCAAAGAAGCGGGCTTGATAGATAAATTGTATGTGACGGGCTGCTTGTCGCATCGCTATAAAGACGATTTGGAAAAAGAAATTCCTATTGTCGATGCCTTTTTTGGCACAAACGAATTGCCCCGTTTGCTTAAAACCCTCAAGGCTGATTACAAACATGAGCTTATCGGTGAGCGTTTGCTCACTACACCAGCCCATTATGCGTATTTGAAAATTGCCGAAGGCTGCGACCGCCCTTGTTCCTTTTGTGCCATTCCGTTGATGCGTGGCGGACATATCTCTCGCCCGATTGAAGATTTGCTTATCGAAGCCAAATCATTGGCCAAAAGAGGTACAAAAGAACTGATTCTGATTGCCCAAGATTTGACTTATTACGGACTAGACATTTACAAAAAACGTAATTTATCAGACCTCCTCGAACGCCTTGCCGACATTGAGGGCATTGATTGGATTCGTTTGCAATATGCTTATCCCGCAGGCTTTCCGATGGACGTGCTAGATGTAATGGCGGCTCGCCCGAATATTTGCAACTATTTAGATATGCCTCTACAAACAGGTTCGACGGCGATTTTGAAGAAAATGAGAAGAGGTATTACACGGGAAAAAACCGAAGACTTGATTGCTGAAATTAGAGCAAAAGTACCCAATATCGCTTTACGCACGACATTGATTGCAGGACATCCTGGCGAAACAGAAGAAGATTTTGAAGAAACCTATCGTTTTGTAGAAAAAATGCGTTTCGACCGTCTGGGGGTGTTTACTTACTCGCACGAAGAAAATACGCATTCTTTTTCTTTTGAAGACGACGTACCAGCCGAAGTAAAACAAGAACGTGCCGACGAAATCATGGCTTTGCAACAAGAAATTTCTTTAGAACTCAACCAAGCCAAGGTTGGAAATACCTACAAAGTATTGTTCGATAGAAAAGAAGGCGGCTATTTTATTGGCAGAACAGCATTTGATTCGCCAGAAGTGGACAACGAGGTATTAGTACCTGCTTCGCAATATGTGCGTTTAGGCGATTTTGCAGACGTAAAAATCACTTCGGCAGAAGAGTTTGACTTGTACGGAGAAGTTGTTGCTTAGGATAAACTGGACGGGAAAACTGGAGATTTAATATATAAACGAGCGTAGTGTATAAAAAGTTTTACGATTGAAAAATTGTTAAATTATTTTTCAAAAAATATAGCTTTTTTTTACTTCCTCCCCAAAAACACACAAAGCAGGCATTTTTCTGATGCCTGCTTTGTTTTTCACGATTAAAATATTGGGTAAAAATGGGCTTTATGCCTTGAGGTGTTGTTGTAAAAATTGAGCAGTATAGCCTTCGGCTTGCTGTACCATTGCTTCGGGTGTACCTGCAAAAGTAAGATAACCGCCTTTTTCGCCACCTTCTGGGCCAAGGTCAATAATGTAATCAGCCGATTTGATAACTTCTAAATTGTGTTCGATAATAATGACGGTATCGCCTTGCTCCACTAAAGCATTGATGGCTTTCAAGAGTTTTTTAATGTCGTGAAAATGTAAACCTGTGGTAGGTTCGTCAAAAATGAAGAGCGTTTTGCCTTTATTTCCATTGCCTTTTCCGAGGAAACTAGCCAGTTTTACTCGTTGTGCTTCTCCACCTGAAAGAGAATTTGACGACTGCCCAAGCTTGACATAGCCTAAGCCAACTTCTTGCAAAGGCAAAAGCTTGGCTGCTATTTTGGGTTCTTCTTTACTAAAAAAAGCAATCGCTTCATCAATGGTCATATCAAGTAATTCGGCAATGTCTTTTTCTTGAAATTTAATGTCTAAAATCTCTTGCTTGAAACGCTTGCCTCCGCACGATTCGCATTTGAGGCGTACATCAGCCATAAATTGCATTTCTATCGTTACTTCGCCTTCACCTTGGCAGGTTTCGCAACGACCACCTTCAACATTGAACGAAAAAGAAGCGGGTTTGTAGCCTCGACTTTTGGCAATGGGCTGTTCGGAGTAAAGTAAACGAATAGGGTCGTAAGCTTTGATGTAGGTCACAGGATTAGAACGAGAAGATTTACCAATGGGATTTTGGTCAATCATTTCTACGGCTTCTATTTGCTTCAAACTTCCGCCTAGTTCTCTGAATTTTCCCATATCTTCGGTAAAGGCTTCTAAATGTCGCCCCAAAGCTGGGTACAATACTTTACGAATAAGTGTCGATTTGCCCGAACCACTTACGCCTGTTACGACGGTCAACACACCCAATGGGATACTTACATCTATATCTTTCAAATTGTTTTCTTCTACGCCTTTCAATTCTATAAAAGCCGTAGCCTTTCGTCTGAATTTTGGCACAGCAATACGGTCTCTTCCTGTCAAAAACTGAATCGTATGGCTAGGATGCTCGGCAGAAGTAGCGGCTACATCCTCAAAATTTCCTTGAAAAACAACTTCACCGCCGTGGTTTCCTGCTTCTGGCCCAATATCAATGATTTCGTCGGCGGCACGCATTACTTCTTCTTCGTGCTCGACTACAATCACGGTATTACCTAAATCTCGCAAAGAAGCCAGTACCGATACCAAACGCTGGGTATCTCTGGGATGCAACCCAATAGAAGGCTCATCGAGAATATACATCGAACCCACCAAGGCACTACCCAAAGAAGTAGCTAATTTGATGCGTTGAAATTCGCCTCCCGAAAGCGTAGAAGTCAACCGATTGAGCGTTAGGTAGCCTAAGCCCACTTTATTCATAAACTCTAAACGGCTACTGATTTCTTGCACAATTCTTTTGGCTACCGTCATTTGATGCGGTTCAAGTGACAAATCGGCGAAAAAGTTCATTAAATCACTGATAGGCATTAACACCAAGTCGATGATAGATTTTCCCTTGATTTTTACGTATCCTGCATCTTTGCGTAAACGAGAGCCTTGGCATTCGGGACAAGTGGTGCGTCCTCGGTAGCGAGAAAGCAATACCCTGAACTGAATTTTATGCGTTTCGGTTTCGAGCATTTCAAAAAAAGCATTCAAGCCTTGAAAGTACTCATTGCCAGTCCATAAGATTTCCTGTTGCTCGGCTGTCAAATCTTTGTACGCACGGTGAATCGGAAAGTCGAATTTAATCCCATTACGAAGCAAAGGCACGAGCCATTCGCTCATTTTTTCGCTACGCCAAGGAGCAATCGCCCCTTCATATACCGAAAGATGTTTTTCAGGAAAAATCAATTCATGGCTCAAACCCAAGATTTTCCCGAAACCATCACAACGCTTACAAGCTCCATAAGGATTATTAAAGCTAAAAAGATTCAAGGAAGGTTCTTCAAAAGTAAGTCCATCGGCTTCAAATTTATCTGAAAAAGTATAGCTTTTGTCGCCTACAACTTGGACGAAACAAGTGCCATTTCCTTCAAAAAAAGCCGTTTGTATGGAGTCAGATGCCCTGAATTGCGTTTCTTCTTCGGCTTGTCCATCAGCCTCTTTTTTGATAGCCAAGCGGTCAATCAAAATTTTATAATTTTGTTGTGTTGGCTTGAAAGGAGGCAATGCTTCAAGTGCCGCAGGAGTTTCGAGGAGTTCTTCTAAAAAAAGGGTTTCTTCTTCTACCACAATACGAGTAAAACCTTTCTGCATCAAAACTTTCAACTCGTCTAAAAGGCTTCGTTGGTCTTTGAGCAACAAAGGTGCTAAAACCAATATTCGTTGATTTTCGTCATGACTAAAAAGCCAATCTACCACATCGCTTACCGCATCTTTTTTGACAATACTGCCAGAAATAGGCGAGTATGTTGTGCCTACACGGGCGTAGAGTAATTTGAGGTAATCGTAAATTTCGGTGGTTGTGCCTACGGTTGAGCGAGGGTTTTTACTACTAACTTTTTGTTCGATGGCAATGGCTGGCGAAATACCTTTGATATAATCGACATCGGGTTTTTCCATTCTGCCTAAGAATTGTCGAGCATACGAACTGAGGCTTTCTACGTACATTCTTTGTCCTTCGGCAAAGAGGGTATCAAAAGCCAACGACGATTTGCCCGAACCAGACAAGCCCGTCACAACCACCAATTTATTACGAGGGATAGCCACATCAATATTTTTGAGGTTGTTGACTCTTGCCCCTTTGATGATAATGTATTGTTTCGGGTCGAGATTAGCGACCGAAGAATCGTTTGTAATGCTTGCTTGCGGATTGTTCATGCAGTTGAATACGATTGTAATGCTTGATTTAAGCGAAAGAAAATCGCTTTCTCAAAGTTAGACAAAAATATACACAAGATTGTTTCGTTGTGAAGTAAGAAACTCTACAAAGTTTACGTTAATTTAGGGCTTGCTTAGTTTGTAAGCATCTTTCGTTCTCTTGGTATATGGTCTAAACTACCACGAAATTTACAAAAAACATGAAAAAAATACTTTTTATTTTCTTTCTATTGTCTGCGTTTGTTGTGTCGGAAAGCTACGCACAAGACCCTGTAGTAATAAAGCAAGAGGGTGCTACTGGCGACCTCGATTCGGAAGAAGAACCCGATGTAAAAGATTTAACTTTTAGAGAACGCCTCAAGTTTGGGGGAGGAATCGGAGGGCTTCAATTTGGCAACCCAACGGTTATTAGTGTGTCACCTATGGCAGGGTATTTATTGACGAACAATTCTACCATTGGCTTGGCGGTTGATTATCAGTACACCAAGTACAGAAACTTCGATGCTACCAATTTATATGGGCCAAGAGTTTTTGCACAATACCGCCTTCGTCCTTTAGAATCTCTTTTGTCGAAAGCTTTTGCACAAGCAGAAGTACAGCAATATTATGGCTCGGTAGGAGGCTATTCATTTAGCTATGACCCACAGTTTTTGGCAGGCATTGGTATTGGCTACGGAGGTTTTCAGCTAACAGCTTTGTATAATTTATCTTACAACCAAGCTACCTCGCCTTATGGTAGTCCACTGGTACTACGCATTGGCGGATTTTTCTTCTAAAATCAACGTACTTGCCACAAAGCAATCGGGTGTTTGTAGCTGTAGCTGCAAACACCCGATTGTGTTTTATGCCTAAGCTATTTTAATGTAAAATTTTCGTTATATTTTTCTTATTTTTTCCTTGAAACCCTGCCTATTTTTCGCTTAATTTACTAAAAATCATTGATAAATGCTAAGTAGATAATTTTAACGGTACTATTTTATGAAATTATTTAACATTTCCTTTGTAGCCTTATGTCATAGACTGCATTTAAGTCCTAAAGTTGCATTATTAGCATTGTTTATGGGTATCTTTTCGATAGCCTCACTAGGACAAACCAAACCAACTTCTGCTAAACCCGTAAAAAAAGCAACGCCCGCCACAACTGTTGCAAAAACGAATACTACCAAGTCTAAATCTAAGAAAAAGAAGAAAAAAATTGCTCCTGCCGCTACAGAAGTCGAGCTAGACCCCACACAGGTAAAAGTACCTTTGTACGAAAATCAGTAAATTCTTTACATTGACCTTACTTTTTAATAATCAAGCCATTGCTGTATAAAAATATACAGCCCGGTATTTTTTTGCCTAAAATCAACCGTAGTAAACCCATAAAATAATGAACATGAAAAAAATGTTTGTCATGCTACTTTTGGCATTAAGTAGTATGTATGCCGTAAAGGCACAAGATGTTACGACAGCCCTCAAGTACTTAAAAATCGCCAATACGCTCCGTGAGGTAAAACAGTTTGACCAATCAGAAGAATACCTCAACAAATCGCTGTCTATCGTAAGAGGCCGCAGCGAGTATTGGGAAGCAGCGGTGTATGAAAACTTGGGTTTTTTGTATCGTGACCAAGAAAATATCTTGGAAGCCTCTCGCAATTTTCAAAGAGCCATCGAAATTTACCGCAAGCTCAGAATGAGCATGAGCGAAAAAGCCATGAGCCAGTTGCTCGATGGTCTGAAAGATACCGAAGAGTATTATGCTGGTATTGATGTTGGCTCGAAAGGCGTAAAACTAAGCATCATCGGTGTGACGGTTTCATACAAAAAAGGCTTGACGTATTCTTTGAAAAAAAGCTTATCTATCAATACCGAACCTAGTGCTTTGACAACCCAAGCCATCAGAGAAACGGCACAAGCAGTAAAAGATTTATCAGATACGGCTATTGTCCGCAATAACATTCTCAACGACCGCCTTTTTATTGTTTTGAGTAGTGGCTTAAAACAAGCCACCGACAAACAAGCGGGTAAAGAACAAGAATTGGTCGCTGCTATCAAAGATGCCTTAAAAAATCCAGAACAGAAGATTGACGTAATTTCTGCCGAAGACGAAGGCAAATACAGTGCTTTGTCAATGATTGCACCCGAACTACACCTTTCTTCTACAGTAATGGACATTGGTGGTGGCAACATCAAAGGAGGCTATTTGCTCAATCGTAATACCTTCGAGTCGGTTAATTTTCCGTATGGAACAAAGGCTTTTGTGAAAGTGGTAAAGAAAAAATTGCCTGATGCCAACCTCGAAGAATATACCCAAGGAGTAAACTTAGAAATAAAAGCGGTAGCCGAAGAGCTTTCTACCGAAATGAACCGAAAAGTGGGTATCAAAAATCGTAAAAATGTATTCTTGCTTGGCGGTATTGTATTTGTGATGAATGCGTTTTTACATCCCGAACGTGCCGCTATCATCGGTCGCCCAGTAGAAGTAAGCATTGATGACGTGCGAAAGTTCCGTCAGATGAGTGCCGCCAATTATGAAGAGTTGATTAACCCTGATTTTTCTAAAATCACCGACCCTAAAGTACGCCAAATGGCGGAAGAAGACGTAAAAACGATTACGACTAAAATCTACAACCAACAAGACATCATTGCTGGTGCGGCCTTGCTCGATGTAGTAGTAAAAGAACTCAACCGTGATGGGGCTCAAAAACGTTTTTATTTCATCAAAGGTGGCGACGTAGCGTGGATTAGTGGCTATGTATTTAAGCTCATTGCTGATGAATACCAAGTGAAGAAAGAATTGTAAAAAATGACTGAATGGTAATGAACTGTTCGTTAGCAGCCTTACCAAATATTATTTTGCAAAGGTAAATCTACAAGTGAGTGATTTATACAAGTTAGAAAAATAGAAATAAAAACTTGATTTATTGAGCAGATTTGATTGAACGCAAGGCAAATGGTTTAGCAATTGCCTTGCGTTTTTTCTTATCTTTGTAATAAGAACACAGCCCCAAACAATGGAATTTGCAGATGTAAAAAACGATATAGCCTTTCGCAAAATCTTTGGT
>JACCDR011605539.1_pt1 | contig 58299 bp, 51 predicted proteins | sample 7446431 | NCBI WGS metagenome assembly JACCDR01 (sample SAMN15323443, study PRJNA562643) | freshwater metagenome | isolation source: river surface water | place: USA:Blue River Watershed | collected 2017-08-17 | reverse complement strand
GCCAACTACCTTCCGCAAGTGCCCACACGCATTGCTTGATCTATCTTTTAAAAAACCGGTTAGCGCTTCGGCTCAACCGTGGGAGGCGCATTATACGCACATCATCCAACTTCGCAAGAACTTTGTTTTAACTTCTTGCTGACAAACCACTTAATAGCTCTTTGATTTGCCACCACCCTAGGTGAGGCGCGCATTATACGCATTAGCTTTGGCTTGTAAATCATTAATTTAATTAATTTTTAAGTTGCGAATAATCGCCCAAAAAAGCAGCCAATCACCAATAGATTAGGCAACCTGATCACCTTTTGATGAGGAGCGCATAATCCGATGATACAACCATATACACGGCGCGGAGAGAGCATAAAGCACCGCAATAGCGAGCACCCCCTGCTCCTGATAAATAATGAGCGATGCAAACACGAGAACAACCAACAGCATAAATGCAAAGGGAACACGGCCGCGAAAGTTAATTCCCTTGAAACTGGTGTAGCGAAAATTAGAAACCATCAAGAGGCCTGTCAATGCCGTAGTCACCGCAATAAGTGCCGCCCAGACACCACTGGGGTTAATATCCGACCACACCCAGACCGTTGCCGCTATTACCGATGCCGCTGCAGGACTCGCTAACCCCATGAAATATTTTTTGTCCACCACACCAATTTGCGTATTAAAACGCGCCAAACGGAGTGCTGCGCAGGCGGTATAGATGAAGGCAGCAGCCCACCCCCAGCGACCAAGATCATGCAATACCCAACTAAAGACGACGAGGGCGGGCGCCACACCAAAAGACACCATATCCGCAAGACTATCGTATTGCTCACCAAAAGCACTTTGTGTATTCGTCATGCGCGCAACACGACCGTCCATCCCATCAAGAAACATCGCCCAAAAGATAGCAACGGCAGCATGGCCAAAGTTGCCATGCATGGCCGAGACTACGGCGTAGAAACCGCAAAACAAGGCCGCCGTAGTGAATAAATTAGGGAGCAAATAAACGCCGCGATGACGGACTTTTTTACCATCTTCAGACACCTCTTCGACAAGATCACCGAAGGGCAGAGGGCCGTCATGATCAACAGAATCCGTTTTGGATTGTTCGTTATCAATTTGACTCATGATTCATCTCTCTTATTTGAGGGAGCGACATTGTACACGCTAGAAATAAAAAACGCGGCCTGAGCCGCGCTTTTTCATCAACCTACCCCAGAACTTAGTTCTTGGTTTGATCAACAATCTTGTTTGCCTGAATCCAAGGCATCATGGCGCGCAACTTGGCACCCACGATCTCAATACCGTGCGCCGCGTTGTTACGACGAGCAGCAGTCATTGATGAGTAATTGGTTTGACCTTCTAGGATGAACTTCTTGGCGTATTCACCGGTTTGAATGTCTTTCAGCGCTTGACGCATAGCTTTACGTGACTCTTCATTGATCACTTTAGGACCAGTCACGTATTCGCCGTATTCAGCGTTGTTAGAGATGGAGTAGTTCATGTTGGCGATACCGCCTTCGAACATCAGGTCAACAATCAACTTCAACTCATGCAAACACTCAAAGTAAGCCATTTCTGGCTCATAGCCTGCTTCAACCAACGTTTCGTAACCCATCTTCACCAACTCAACTGCACCGCCGCACAAAACAGCCTGCTCACCGAACAAGTCAGTTTCAGTTTCGTCTTTGAAGGTAGTTTCGATGATACCAGTACGGCCGCCACCTACACCTGACGCGTAAGACAGGGCAGTTTCTTTCGCCTTGCCTGATGCGTTTTGGAATACCGCGATCAGATCCGGTACACCACCACCACGCACAAATTCAGAACGCACAGTGTGACCTGGTGCTTTTGGAGCAATCATGATTACATCCAAATCTTTACGTGGAACTACTTGGTTGTAATGGATCGCGAAACCGTGGGCGAACGCCAAGGTAGCACCTTGCTTGATGTTTGGCTCGATCTCTTCTTTGTAGAGTTTTGATTGGAATTCGTCAGGAGTCAGAATCATCACAACATCAGCTGATTTAACGGCAGTAGCAACATCAGTTACTTTCAAGCCGTGAGCTTCAGCCTTTCTAACAGTTGCAGAACCGGTGCGCAAACCCACAACAACATCCACACCTGAATCTTTCAAGTTACAAGCATGAGCGTGACCTTGAGAACCGTAACCAATGATGGCTACTTTTTTACCTTGGATGATAGAAAGATCGGCGTCTTTATCGTAATAAACGTGCATGGCAGTCTCCTGAATAGAGGATTAAGGGGGACAAAGCATCTGCTTTGTGTATTCAACGCCGCGCAGTGTAGAGAAGATTAATCATCGCGTAAAATGATATATTCGCAACTTAATATTGCACTTTGTGGAACAAATGATGGATATCACTACACTTAAACTCTTCTCGGTGCTAGCAAGCAGCCTACATTTTGGGCGCGCAGCCGCAGCCTGCCATGTAAGCCCATCCACCTTAAGCCGCAACATTAAACAATTAGAAGACGACCTCGGCATCACCTTGTTTGAGCGCGACAACCGCTCTGTCGCTCTAACCCCCGAGGGCAACAGCTTTTTGGTGTTTGCACGGGAGGTGCTACAACAGTGGGAAACCTATCAGGAATCGCTGCTCGCTCAAGCGGATCAGCTACGCGGACAACTCAGTATCTATTGCTCGGTTACTGCTAGTTACAGCTTTTTATATGACATCCTCACCGAATTTCGTGTACGTCATCCAGGCATTGCGATCAAGCTGCATACGGGGGACCCCGCGCAATCCATCGAGCGGGTACAGGCAGGTAACGAGGATATTGCCATCGCCGCCCAACCGGAAAAATTACCATCCGGCATTAGCTTTAAACCCATCGCTCACTCACCGCTGGTATTTATTTGCGCCAAACAACAGCATGAATGGGATAAATCAGCTTGGGATGAAATCCCCATTATCATCCCCGAAGAAGGCCTTGCCCGCGAACGCCTTAACCGGTGGTTCGACGAGCAAAAGATTCAACCCAAAATTTACGCCGAAGTAAAAGGCAATGAAGCGATAGTCAGCATGGTGAGTTTGGGATTTGGCGTGGGTGTATTGCCAAAAATCGTGGTAGACAACAGCCCGCTGGCCGAGCAAGTGGAGCCCTTTGTCATTCAGCCGGATTTAGGCCCTTATTCGATGGGCATTTGTGTGATGGAGAAGCGGTTGAAAAGCCCGATATTGGCGGCGTTCTGGGGGCAGCTGCAATAACGATTAGCAGCACCCCCCACTTCATTCCCTTACGATGTGAAGGCAATGGAGTATCTGCCCATCTTTGCGAACGCACCCAACTTTCGTCACATCAGCCATCATATCTGCCGTCACGCCGGTGCAAATGGCGCATTAGTGCCCCGATGGACTCCCGCCTTGAGCTAATGCGACTTTAATGGTGTCAGCCAAGGGTGTAGTCGTGCGGCCGATCAATTGACTGAGTTGGTGGCTAGCATCAAACAATGCACCCTGTGCGGCACTGGCATCGGAGGAAGCAAGCAAAGAGGCAAGCCAATCAGGCAGCCCCGCGCCTTGGAGAATCCCACGGTACTCCGCTTCCGGTAAATTGCTGTAGGGGATATTTTTCCCGGTTTGACGCGATAACTCAGCAGCAAACTCGGCTAGGGTGTAAGCCGTATCACCGGCGAGCTCATAGATCTTGCCCGCTTGATGATCACGCGTTAGAACTTCTGCAGCAGCAGCGGCATAGTCAGCGCGTGCGGCCAGTGAAATTTTTCCATCCCCAGCGCTGCCGAGCAGGACATTAAATTGCAACGCGGACGGAATGCCTGCAGTGTAGTTTTCTGTGTACCAACCATTGCGCAAAAACACAAAGGGAACGCCAGACTTCCTGATCAATTGCTCAGTCTCACGGTGCTCATGGGCGAGATCCATCTGTGAGGCTTGCGCATTCAAAATGCTGGTGTAAGCGAGCAATTTAATGCTGGATTTTTTCGCGGCTTCAATCACATTGCGATGCTGCTCCAGACGATGCCCAACTTCGCTGCTACTGATCAGCAGTAATTTTTCAACCCCGTGGAGTGCGACGTCGAGTGCCTCAGGCTGCGTGTAATCTGCGGCGCGAACCTGCAGCCCGCGCGCCTGTAAATCACTCGCCTTGGCGGGGTTACGCACCAGTGCGACCAATTGGTCGGCGGGAATTTTTTGTAAGAGCTGGTCGATAACAAGACGGCCCAATTGGCCAGTGGCTCCGGTAATGGCAATCATAAAAAACCTCATGTGTGTGCTGTGAATAGGTGTTTGCTACCACCTGAAAAGATTGCTTGCGCGCAAGTTCAGGGGCAGAATAGCAATCAAACTAATTTTTAGTAAGTACGCACAAAAAGGTAAGTATGAAAAAAACCAGCTCGCTTTCTAGCAATCTTAGCTCTCCGGCTGCTTCACAAGCAGCAGATTACACATCCATTTCGGAGGCACTTGCAGCGGGCAATGTGTTTGCTGACCTGTGCCCGTCACGCATCATCTTGAATCACATTACTAGCCGCTGGGGAGTACTCGTGTTGGTCGCTCTGCTGGCGGGCACCCATCGCTTTAGCGAATTACGTCGCAAGATTAAGGGCGTGAGTGAGCGCATGCTGGCACAGACGTTACAAACCTTAGAAAGCGACGGATTTGTAACTCGCCATTCGCTTCCCGTAGTGCCGCCACATGTTGAATACAACCTTACCCCGCTTGGGGTTGAGGTTGCCGAACAGGTGCGCAATTTAGTGGATTGGATTGAGCATAATGTAGGGCGCGTTCATCTGCCCCCTAAAGACGTTTGACGATGAACGCCAGTAAAAAACATCAGGAATGTTGCTTCTTCAAATCCATTAACAAAGCATGCAGCATTTCTGTCGATAAACCATGCAGCACCAAACGATAACCCGCGCGTAATGTGCTCATGGGAACCAGTGGATGTTTATTATTTAATAATACCAAGTGCTGGGGCGAATTTAAAATGGTCGCCACATAAAGACCAATGGTTTCATCCAACTGAAGCGAATTGGATGCGCGCCAAAAATCATTGTCTGTTAAAAATAATTGATAAGTCGGCGTAAACATTTCAATGGCCGTTTGCAGATCTATTCCATTCAGTTTTCCGCGCGGCATGGATGCAAGCATAACTTCCGGCTCTTTGATCATACTGAAATCCGGCTGCGCAACAGGCATGAGTTTTTTATCAGCGTCGCGCAGGGCTTTGCTTAATCGAATCACAAAGTTAAACAAATTCAAATCATGCTTTAAAAACAGCTCATCCTTTAAATCATCAAGATTCATCGGTTTAAGCGGCGAAGTTTCTACAGCAACTGGGGAGTTAGCAGCAATAAATTCCAAAATCTGCGCACCCATATGAAAATGGCGCAACACTAACCAGTTGGCCTCGGGGCGCACAAAATATTTCAAGCCCGTAGCAAGAATCCAATGCAGCAACTTGGATGCCGCCCAGTTGCGCGGCACCACTACTTTAATAATTTGAATCAACACAATTAATGTGCGCGCAATGGGGCGCACGAATGGCAACAGAAATTGCCGCGACGGAGTTTCCGAATCCGCTAACCACGCTTTTTTAACATGATCCGGCAGCGGTGTACTTTGATCCAAATACAACGCGAGCCATGGGCTGGGGTCACGCGGATCAAATTCGGATTGTAAGAACTTTGGGGTACTTTCCAATTTCTCTGTATTGTCCATCACTTAATTCTCCTGAATATGTTCAAACTGCATGAGATACAATTGTGCTGTACGTTTGGCCGTGGCGATAACCGCATTCGCTGCTTTAGGATCAATCGCTATAACCAATTCAACTGCCGCCAACCAACGCGCAAGGTGATGCTCATCGTTAGCGCCGTGATACTCTAAAAAGCGAAACGCACTCGCGGGTAAATCTACCTGTTTACGCAGCAAGGGCAAGAGCGCTGGCACGATACGCTGGCCTGTGCCTTCAATAATATAAATTGCACCCAATAATCCAATGGGATTTGTTGTCGCCGCCAGCGAATGCAAATAACTATTCAAGGCTTCACCGCCGGGATTGCGACGCAAATTATCGAGTGGTTCAGTTCCACCTGCCGCGCAATAATCTTCATACAAAATTTTAAAATCGTTTTGCTCTTCGCCAGCGTGGGTTTCAATTAACGCAGCCAGATCTGCATAGGCACCCGTGAGCGACGCCACGGCTTCGCGCATCCATTTACTGCCTTCACGTACTTGCGGCACCCATTGAGCAGTCCAGTTGCGATAATCCTCTAGCGCAAATTGTTGGCTGACTAATTTATGAATCACTGGGCTACGCCACACTTGTGAGCGATAGTCATGCCAGATTCCCGCCAAGGTGGTTAATAGGCTTTGCAAATGTTGCGGCGCTGCTTGTGGATCATGAGGGGCTGCAATTATTGGTTGTTCAATTTTTTCTGCGCCGAAAGGTATCGATGTCACTGCAGAATTAACAATTACAGGCGCATCGGCGGCTTCGACTTCAATCAACATATAGGCCGCTGTCATACGGCCAGATTCAGGAATAAAACAAAATATTTTTTCGCCCGGCTTTACACTATGTGTATCTAAAAATTCTGCCAGCATAATAAAAATAGATGCCGATCCTGTATTGCCACGCGTGGTTAAGTTGCTATACCAGCGCTCGCGCGGAATCGTTAAGCCCGCTTTATCCAATAGCTCTTCCACGACCGGAATAAAACGTGCGGAGGAATAATGACAAAGAAAATGATCGATCTCATCCGAAGTCACCCAACCATCGCGCACCAGCTTTACATACTCGTGAATGCTCACGTCAAACAAATGCGGTAACAAACGAATATCCTGTCGCAGAGATAATGCACCCGCTGCTTCTGCTTCGCTGGATGACGGAAAATCAAGAAAGGATTTACGGCGATCTTCAGTTAACCCCAGCTGCATACAGACAGGATAATCACCTGCAAAACTTTTTTGGTGAATCCACTGTATTTTTAAACGCACACCGTTTTTTGCCGTTGGGGCATGGGTAAGTAAAAGTGCAGCTGCGCCGTCGGACAACATCCAACGCAAAAAATGCGCATCAAAATCGCTGCTGTAACCGCGCGGAGCAAAGCGGCTTTTTTTAAAAATACGCGATGGCATTTCAGCCGTCGCCACCAACGCTTGTTGATGCGAACCTAATTCAATGGATTGTGCGGCATAAGTCAAAGCTGATATGCCCGCAGCACACACACCAAGGCTCGATAAGGTTTCCATGGGCGGTGCGCCCAATTCGCCTTGTATCATGGCGGCAAAACCGGGAATTAATGCATCACTACCCGATGAACCCACGGACAACAAACTCACATCATGTAAATTCCCTTGAGTGCGCGCTAAACAATCGTGAATGGCATTGGCTGCAAGCTGTGCATGTGAAATAACTGTTTCGCCATTTTTATCAATCGCGTAATGGCGGGTCTGAATACCATTTTCAGCCAGAATTTTATGTTTTATGCGCAGTGATATGCGATTGAGTGGCGCAATGTAATCATCCATCTCCTGATTATTGACTGGCTCGCCCGGCAAGTAATAACCAGCGGATTGAATATAAACACGATTAAAACGAGTAGGCATAAATTAGTCCTTGTTGTGAAGCGAACGGCTGCGCCAACGCGGGTGCAGCAATCCCAGTAAATACGTGCGCAACATATAACCCAATAAACTTTTTTCCTGCAGTGCAGGGTGAACTTGTGCTGCATAAGTTTGATGCAATTGCGGCAATCGCGACCAATGCGCGCGCGGATGCTGGTGATGCGCGCTATGTAACCCGATATTAAACAAGAGCGGGTTAAGCAAACCATAAAAATTCCGCGCGAAGTGTAAATTTTTGCCAGAACCATCGGCATGGGCATGCTGAAGATAATTCGTTGCCAATAACCAATGAAGCCCATGCAATTGCGGGATTAGTACAAACACCAACCATTTTTCCCAATCGATTATCGCCAAAACCAGCCACAGAGCCAAAACGAGAAGATATTGCAACACACAATAATAAAAATACGCCCGCTGGAATGTATAACGACGTTTTAAATAAGCCATAAATTCTGGATATAACACCGCAATGGCCTGTAGCGGATGCAACAAATACCCCAGCAGATGATTAGTGTCGCCACGCGCGAAGAGCGTGTTAAACCTATAGGTGCGAGTCAGATCGCGCTCACCGTGTTTGTAACGATGATGATTGGCAATATGGGACGGATAAAAAACAAACGTTGGGTGCCCCTGCAAGAGCGTGATCCATAGATCCGTTACACGATTTAAGCGGCGTGAAATCCACATACGCAGATGCGTATGATTGTGGTGAATCACCCCCACTCCCAGCGTTAAAAATAATTCCAGTACATAGAGCGGCCAACTGAATCCCTGTTGCCATTGCCATAGCACCACTAATGGCAACAGCAGCAAATACAGGACACTCTGCCAATCGCGCCAGTTACGCATCAGCACTAGCGCTCACGCCAGCGATTGATTTGTTTGTCGGCAGCATCCGCAGGCAACGCGGTTTTAAAAATCCAATCCATAAACGGAAACATAAAACCGTAATTGCCATTAAAACAAGCATGATGCAAATGATGGCGACGCGCGCCGTTAAAAATCACACGCGGCGAACGAGGGTTAAAATCAAAATTGGAGTGACCAATGCTGTTGAACAACAAACTAAATAAAGGTACGGAAAAAAGCGCATAGACACTAAAATCATGCACCATCATGGGCAATAAAATGACATTGCCCAACATCAAAGCTTCTACCGGATGAAAAGCGTAAGTAGACCAAGGCGTAGTCACCACCGAGCGATGATGCGGCAAATGAAATCGGCGTAACCAGCGTGTGTGCAGCAACCAATGGTTGAGATAAAAATGGATTTCATTCCAGACAATCAACACAACAATTTCCAGAACAATTTGCAATCCAGAAGGATTAACCGCCAACGCAGCCCAACCCAGCTGCAGCAATCCCCACGGAAAAATCATCCCCACCCCAAAAATCCCAATCGAGCTTGCCGACAACAACAGTTCCCTTCGCAGCTGTCCATCACCCAGCGGACGCGGATCAAGCTGACAACCAATGCGAAGGCGCGGCAGCCATTGCTGGGTAAGCATCACATTCAACGCACCAAACAACACATAAATCCCGCCGAAAAAAGCGAGACCAACACCGGCGATTTCAAAAATATTGCAATTTAAAATAAAGTCGCGCATGGATAATACAACTCGTGATTGCTTTTACTGCAACTGTTCAGGCTTTTGCAGCGGCGGCAAGTCATTTGGTTGCCAGCTATCGCCGCGTTTGGTTGACCACACAACAAGGTGAATGTGTTGACTGATATCGGAACCATCTAAGGTAACACTGTATTTCTCATTTAATTGCGTAACAAAATGACCACCGTGATACTGGGTTGTTGCTCCGTACACAGGCACCAAACCCGAGTACATAATCAAACCGCCATTAGCGTCTTGCTTACCTTGATAGGCGTAAGTTGCTTTAGCACCTTCAAGCAAGCTCTCATACACAGGCTCCCTTGCTTTCGTCGGTAATGCGTCAATGGTAAAAGTGAGCGTGCAAACATCTTTTTCTGGTGATTGCGTTGAACAAAACATCGGCCGCGCATGGGTGACATCGCCCTCCATAGTCTGATCTTTACTGCTAATGATCGCTTTCTTGGTGCCAGTCACAGGCACTTCTACTTCAATACCCACTTGCAACCCATCACCAATGTAGGAAATATTCGGCAAATTGATGCTGTATTTTCCTTCAGGATTATTGGTGATCGAACTCCACTGCGCCTGCATGTCGTAGGTTTCACGGGTGGCGATATCATCCGCATTTAACGCCATTTGCCCTGATGCAACCACAGCACCTTGAACACGAGTTTCTTCAGTATCTAGCGAATAAATGGCGCTTTCACCACTGCCTTCACGCATCACATCGGTTGCCAAGTAAATGGAAGCATTGAGCTTGCGGCTGGAATTGATTGAGGGCGAAACCGATGCATCCATAAAATCCAAACGTGCATGCAAAGTGATGGGCTCACCCGTTGGAACCTCTTGTAGATCTTCAACCACTTCACTGACTTGTTCTTCTTCGTTGGAAGATTGACCGCAGCCTGTAACGGCTAACACACTTAAAAAACCGAGCGTGGCAATGTATTTCATAAATAAACCTTAACAAGGGAACGAGTTGATATGGGAATGATCCGCCAAGGTTACAAAATATAAAGCTACCGAGCTGGATCAACTCATCAATTTGTGATGGACGGCAATTATTTTAGACAGGAATATTTTTACCTTAATGTGACGGTAACAATATGATTACTATTTCAACAGTCTGTCATAAAACCTCCATGTGATAAAAAAGGCCGATAACTTCACAGCTATCGGCCTTTCGAGTATCAACACAACAACTTACAAGCTCAACACTTTCTCACCACGCGAAATACCACTCACCCCCGTACGCACTACTTCGATAATTGAAGCATCGCCCACGGCTTGTAAGAATGCGTCGAGCTTGTCGCTCGCGCCGGTGATTTGAATGGTGTAGAGCGTGCTGGTGACGTCGATAATTTGACCGCGGAAAATATCCACGCAGCGTTTTACTTCGGCACGTTGTGCGCCTGATGCTTTTACTTTAATCAGCATCAGTTCGCGTTCGATGTGCGCACCTTCGGTTAAATCGACCAACTTGACCACATCAATTAATTTGTTGAGGTGTTTGGTGATTTGTTCGATTTTGTGATCGTCACCCAAGGTGGTTAAGGTCAAACGCGAGAGCGTTGGGTCTTCCGTTGGTGCTACGGTTAAGCTTTCGATGTTGTAACCGCGCTGCGAGAATAAACCGACAACGCGCGATAAAGCACCGGGGGCGTTTTCTAATAACACAGAAATAATTCTTCTCATTACGTACGCTCCGTTTTGCTTAACAACATATCGCGCATGGAACCGTTAGGCGCAACTTGCATGGGGTAAACGTGTTCGCTTTGATCGACCATGATGTCCATAAATACCACACGATCTTTCATCGCAAAACATTCTGCCAATTTTGCTTTGAGGTCTTCTTTTTTCGTTACGCGTATACCAACGTGACCGTAAGCTTCTGCGAGTTTGACGAAATCCGGCAAGGAATCTTCATACAAACTTTCTGCATAGCGGCTGGAGTACTGCATGTCTTGCCATTGACGAACCATGCCAAGCGCTTGGTTGTTGAGGCAAATAATTTTTACCGGTAAGTGATATTGCGTGCAGCAAGACAGTTCCTGGATGCACATTTGAATACTGCCTTCACCAGTGACGCAAACAACCGTTGCATCGCGATAGGCCATTTGCACACCCATGGCGGCTGGCAACCCAAAGCCCATGGTGCCAAGACCACCGGAGTTGATCCAACGACGTGGCTTATCAAATTGATAATATTGCGCCGCAAACATTTGGTGCTGCCCTACATCCGAGGTGACATAAGCATCGCCTTTGGTCACTTCCCAAATCGCTTGAATCACTTCTTGCGGTTTGATTTTATCGGTTGAGGTATCAAAACGATTTTTGGTGTAAAGACCATGACGCTCACGCCATTCGTTGATCTGTACCCACCAGGCCGCGATGGCTTCTGCATCTGGCTTATCGCTGGATTCTTTAATGAGCGCGATCATTTCACTCAACACGCTATCAACCGCGCCGACGATGGGCACATCTGCTACTACGGTTTTAGAAATAGACGCAGGGTCGATATCGATATGAATAATTTTGGCGTTCGGGCAAAACTTGCTAACGGTGTTTGTCACGCGATCATCAAAACGCGCGCCTACCGCAAGAATGACATCGCTGTGATGCATGGCAGTGTTAGCCTCAAACGTGCCATGCATACCGAGCATACCGAGGAAACGTTTACCGGTTCCCGGATAAGCGCCTAAACCCATCAATGTGTTGGTGACTGGGTAATCCAGCATATCCACCAATTGCACCAGTAAATCAGAAGCATTGCCTTGAATAACACCACCGCCGCTGTAAATCATAGGGCGCTTGGCGCCGAGCAACAGCTGTACCGCTTTTTTAATTTGACCTGAATGGCCACGGGTAGCGGGCGTGTAAGAACGCAGTTTTACTTTCTCTGGATATTCATAAGGGAAAGTAAATGCTGGATGCGTTAAATCTTTAGGCACATCGATAACCACGGGACCAGGACGACCTGTGGAGGCGATGTAGTAAGCTTTTTTCACGACTTCAGGAATTTCACTGGCGTGTTTGATCATGAAGCTGTGCTTCACGACCGGACGGGAAATACCGACCATATCGGTTTCCTGAAACGCATCTTCACCGATCAAGTGGCTTTGCACTTGGCCGGAAATAACAACCATTGGAATGGAATCCATATAGGCCGTCGCAATACCAGTAATGGCATTGGTCGCACCTGGGCCAGACGTCACCAATACGGTACCGACTTTACCCGTTGCACGAGCATAGCCATCGGCAGCATGGGTGGCCGCTTGTTCGTGACGAACAAGAATATGTTTAACGTCTTTTTGACGAAAAATAGCATCATAAATATGCAGCGCAGCGCCGCCTGGGTAGCCGAAAACGAATTCAACGCCTTCGTCTTTCAGGGCGCGGATGAGCATATCTCCGCCTGAGAGCATTTCCACTTTGATTCCCCTTTTAGGTATCTGATTTGAGAGCTGATGTGCAGGCTGCACAGTCAAACTGGCATAACTTCAGCGGGCGCCGAAGCATGCAACGACATGATCCACGCATCAAAACCCGGCAAGGTTAAGAGCGGATCAGCGAAAATCGTGTAGGTAAACAACGATTTTCTCAGGTCGATACTAGGGTGAAGTATCGCCAGCAGATGGATGGCCAAGAGGGTGACTTGGCGGGAAGCCGATGAGACCCGAGCTTATCGGTCATCGGCAGCCATCTAGCAGACTGGCAATTCTCCCAAGATAAGCGCCAAAGTCAAGAAAATACGCGGGTTTTAGCCTGATTAACTCAGATTAGTGCTGGGATGTTAGGAAAAAATGCCTGCAATTTACCGATGAAGACCGAGCCTAACACACAGACCCGCGCACAGAATCGGGATTTGTGGTTTCACAGCCACTACAATCAGTCTATAGTTGTCTAACAAATAGGTATGAATTTGAAAGGGCAATGCTCATGAAACACCTTGTACTGATCGGTTTTCTTCTCACCAACCTTTTGGCTAGCCAATCGGTATTTTCATCGGACAAAGTCTATACATGGACTGATGCACAAGGCGTGGTGCATTACGGTGAGCGCCCACCCAAAGATACCAAAGCAACGCTGATTAGAACGCGTACCGGCCACAGCGAGCCAACACCAGAAGCCAGCGCTGCGCCAGAGACAACCGCCGCTCAGCAACCACAAGTTCCCCAACAAAAAATAGGGGTTGAAAAGAATGCCGATCAATGCGCGGCGGCTCGTCAAAACCTCACCACGTTAAAAGGTTATGCGCGTGTAAAAATTGCTGATGCAAACGGTGAAACTCGCTATTTAAGCGAAGCAGAAAAACAACAGAAAATGAATGAAACACAAAAAGTGATTGAGCAAGTCTGCGAATAACATTTACCGCAGCAAGCTTCCACAATAAAAAAGCGGGCGCACTTCATGCAAGTGCGCCCGCTTTTTTATAACAACAAATTTACTGTAAGCGTTTTGGGGCGAAAATAATTTTATCGCCCACTAATGAGCCATGAATAATGGCGCCCGGCATAAATTTGCTAGCAAGAATATCTTGCGCCAATGGGTTTTCAATCATTTGCTGAATGGCGCGTTTTAGCGGACGCGCACCATAAACAGGATCAAAACCAACGGTAGCCAATTTATTCATCACCGCATCATCTAGCTCTAAACTCAAATCACGCTCAGCCAAACGTTTACGCAACAAATCCAATTGAATATCGGCAATACCGCGAATTTGTTCGCGACCCAGCGGGTGAAATACGACAACTTCATCGATACGGTTGATAAACTCCGGACGAAAATGCCCGCCCACCACTTCCATCACCGCATCTTTCATGGCGTTGTAACGATTCTCATTGTTGAGCGACGAGTTATCCGCTTCACTCACATTCATATCGAAACTGACCGTATCAAACGATTTATCTTCCGCCAATTCCTGAATTCGATCTGAGCCCAAATTCGATGTCATGACGATAACGGTATTGCGAAAATCGACCGTGCGCCCTTGCCCATCGGTTAAGCGGCCATCCTCCAACACCTGCAGTAAAATATTGAACACATCGGGATGCGCTTTTTCAACCTCATCCAACAACAATACGGAATAAGGTTTACGACGCACCGCTTCCGTTAAATAACCGCCCTCTTCATAACCCACATAACCCGGCGGGGCACCAATTAAACGTGCCACGGAATGTTTTTCCATAAATTCCGACATATCAATACGCACCATGGCATCGGATGAATCAAATAAAAATTCAGCGAGGGATTTGCACAATTCCGTTTTACCCACACCGGTTGGACCTAAAAACAAAAAGGAACCATTGGGGCGATTGGGATCTGATAAACCCGCACGCGAACGACGCACCGCATTAGCGACAGACACAACGGCTTCATGCTGACCGATCACGCGTTTATGCAAAGCTTCTTCCATGCGCAATAATTTTTCGCGCTCACCTTCCAACATTTTGGAGACGGGAATGCCGGTCCATTTAGAAACGACTTCTGCAATTTCTTCGTCGGTGACTTTGTTGCGCAGTAATTTCATTTCCATCATTTCAGCTTGACTAGCCATATCCAATTGTTTTTCAAGCTGCGGAATAATACCGTACTGCAATTCCGACATGCGCGCCAAATCACCTTTGCGACGCTTATCTTCCAACTCTAAACGCGCTTGCTCTAATTGACTTTTAATTTCTTGCGAACCTTGCAGAGCCGCTTTTTCTGCACGCCAGATTTCTTCCAAATCATTCAATTCGCGTTCATATTTACCTATATCCAAATCAATTTTCGCGAGGCGTTTTTTGCTGGCTTCGTCCTCATCTTTTTTAACGGCTTCACGCTCAATTTTTAATTGAATTAGACGGCGCTCCAAACGATCCATTTCTTCTGGCTTGGAATCGATTTCCATGCGAATACGGCTGGCGGCCTCATCGATTAAATCAATGGCTTTGTCCGGCAATTGACGATCCGTGATGTAGCGCTGTGATAATTTTGCGGCGGCGATAATCGCGGAGTCGGTAATATCCACACCGTGGTGCACTTCGTAGCGTTCTTTTAAACCGCGCAAAATCGCGATGGTATCGGATTCATTAGGCTCATCCACTTGGACTTTTTGAAAGCGACGCTCTAGGGCTGCATCTTTTTCAATGTACTTGCGATATTCATCGAGTGTAGTGGCGCCCACGCAATGCAATTCACCGCGGGCGAGCGCAGGCTTCAGCATATTGCCGGCATCCATAGAGCCTTCTGCTTTACCAGCACCGACCATGGTGTGAATTTCATCGATAAATAAAATCACACGACCTTCTTGTTTAGTGAGTTCATTAATCACGGATTTTAAACGCTCTTCAAAATCACCGCGAAATTTTGCACCGGCGAGCAAGGTGCCCATATCCAAGGATAACAAGCGTTTATTTTTTAAGCCTTCCGGCACTTCGCCATTCACAATACGCTGGGCAAGACCTTCCACTATGGCGGTTTTACCTACGCCCGGCTCACCAATTAATACAGGATTATTTTTACTGCGGCGCTGCAACACTTGAATGGTGCGGCGAATTTCATCATCGCGCCCAATAACGGGATCTAACTTTCCCGCTTCGGCGCGCGCGGTTAAATCCACGGTATATTTTTCGAGTGCCTGACGATTCCCTTCTGAATCCGCATCATCCACGGTGTCGCCGCCGCGCACTTTTTGAATGGATTGTTGTAAGCGTTGCGCATTACCAAATTTTTTCAGCAGATCAGGAACGGCGCCTTGCATTTCATTCATGGCTGCAACCAACACCGAATCGCTGGAGACAAATTTGTCACCTACTTTTTGCGCGTGACGATCCGCTAAATTTAACAGGCGCACCATATCCGGTGACATGCTGATTTCACCGGTTGGATTTTTGATGCGGGGTAAATTTTCAACATAATCGTTTAGGGCTGTGCGCAAACCGGCCACATCAAAACCTGCCTGCCCTAATAACAAACGCACGCTGCCTGCGCCTTTTTGATCGAGCATGGCGAGCAGTAAGTGGCTAATATCCAATTGGCTGTGATCTTGCCCCAATGCGATGGATTGAGCATCAGACAGTGCAACTTGCAATTGGTTGGTAAGTCTATCAATACGCATAAATGACCTCAGAAAGAACGGTGCTACATGGAGACAGACGTGGGGGCGGGGGAATTGATTTCAAGCTGACGCACTCGTCAGCCTGAAAGGATTTCTCAGTTGCTTGCGCTAGATCAAATCTAGCCTATGACTGAGTTAAGGCTGTGGAGATGATTCTTGCACATCAAAAAATTTGATGGTGAGTGGATAATTTTTAACGATGCCTTTGTTGGCATCTAAAGCACCCATAATGGTGAAGATGATGGAACAAATCGCCAAGATAGCCAGTAACGCAAAACCGACTAAAATAAAACAAAGCACAATACTTACCGCCGCATAAATTAATGAACTACATATCCAGTTCATGACTACGCGCCCTTGCTGATCCACATACGGATCTTCTTTGCGCGTTTGCCACATCACCAGCGGCACAATAATGCCTACCAGCGGGAAGATCCACGAACAAAACTGCGTTAGATGCATGACTAAACAATAGTCGCGATTATTCATAGACACCGTGGCGGGTGATGTCGTGGTAGCGCCTAAAATACGCGCTTTCGCTTGTTGATATTCCTCCTCACTGATCATTCCTTTTTCTTTTAATTCATTGAGCTTTTCAATTTGATTGAGATCCATAGTCATTCCTTATTGATTGATAAGATTATTGTGCAAGCCAGATTAAACTCGCCATGCGACCGGTTTTACCATCGCGACGATAAGAAAAAAATAACGCGTCTTGTGCATAAGTGCAGTAATCACCGCCATACACGGCGGTAACGCCGAGCGATTCCAATTCGGCCCGCGCCAACGCATAAATATCCGCATAAAAATGCAGGGGGCGATTGCCTGGAATAAAAGCAGCAGCAATTTGTTCTTGCTGCGTGGGCGTGCGCGCACTTTTAAAAAAAGCATCGAGCACATCCACCCCCACTTCAAAATGCCTTTGCGAAATTGCAGGGCCTAGATAAGCGATGATGTCATGACCGTTTATTTCTTTACCATTGGCACCGAATTTTTGAAGCGCACGAGCGCAAATACCTTTGGCGAGGCTACGCCAACCACAGTGTACTACGGCCACTTGTGTGCCCTGTTTGTCGCACAAAAAAATCGGCAAACAATCTGCCGTCATCACCGTACACACCACACCGGCCTGATTGGTGTAGCTACCATCGGCCGTACGTACGAGGCCATCGGTTTTGGCATGTATGACTTTTACACCGTGAATTTGTTCTAACCATTGTGGCGCATGGGCAAGCTGTAATTGCTGTTCAAGTGCTTGACGATTCTTCAACACGGAGGTCGCATCATCACCCACATGCAAACCAAGATTAAGTGTTGCATAGGGCTCATTACTCACCCCACCCAGTCGGGTGGTAATACACGAGCGGACATGGGGCGGCGCTGGCCACTCAGGTGTGATCACACCTTATTCCTCATCGTCGTGGATGTAGCCTTTATTCAAGGCATCCAACAACTTGCTAAAATCGGCAGGCACAGGAGCGGTCCACTCGGTATATTCGCCAGTGCCGGGATGCTCCAAACCCAATTTAGCCGCATGCAGTGCTTGGCGAGGGAAGGCCTTGAGCGTTTCAATGAGATACGGATTGGCGCCTTTGGGGATTTTAAAGCGCTTGCCGTAGGTAGCATCACCCACCAAATGAAAACCAATGTGCGCCATATGCACACGAATTTGATGGGTACGACCTGTTTCCAATTTCACGCGGATATGAGTGTGATGCGGATAGCGCTTCACCACACGGTAATGAGTCACGGCACGCTTACCGCCAGAGCTGAGCACCGCCATGAGTTTGCGCTGGGTCGGATGCCGCCCCATGGGCGCATCCACGGTGCCGCCGCCCGTCATTACACCGACGGCCACCGCTTCGTATTCGCGGCTCACGGTGCGATCTGCCAACTGCTCCACCAAATCGGTGTGGGCTTCAAGCGTTTTGGCAACCACCATCAAGCCCGTGGTTTCTTTATCCAGGCGATGCACGATACCTGCTCGCGGCAAGTTAATCAGTTCTGGTACATGATTCAGCAATGCATTCAGCAGAGTACCGGTTTGGTTGCCCGCCGCAGGATGCACCACTAATCCCGCCTGTTTATTGATGATCATCAAGTGCTCATCTTCATAGACAATATCGAGCTTGATCTCTTCCGGCTCCCAAGTACCTTGTGCTTCCAATTCAGCATTGAGATCCAATACTTCACCACCGATCAGCTTCTCTTTGGGCTTGGTGGTACGACCATCGACTTTGAGCTGACCATCTTTAATCCAGCTTTGTAAACGCGAGCGAGAAAAGTCGGGGAACAACTCCGACGCGACTTGGTCGAAGCGCATACCGCTCATACTGAGGGGCACTTGTGCGCTGAGTTCAAAAACATCTTTCATTCAACAACCTCGATAAGTGGTTTTTAATCAGCCGTACTGGATCAAAAACCGAGAATTTGGCGCTGCCGCGTTGGTATCCGCCACTCTCTGTGTTTAAATACTCCGCCCTGCCGCACCGTGACTATAGTCGTGATCCTAGCAGTGGCCTTATTTTTCATCCGACATAAGAGTTTATAACCCTATGCGAGCCATGCGCGTTTTGTTGCTCAGCAGCCTGATTGTATTAACTGCCTGCTCCTCGAAAGAAACCAAGTTCACCACTGAAGCCGACTTGTATGAAGCCGCCGAGCGGCAACTGCGCACCAGCCAGTGGGAGGCAGCCATTAAAAACCTGCAAACACTGGAAGAAAACTTTCCCTTCGGTACCTATGCTGAACAAGCACAGCTGGAACTGATTTACGCCCATTATCGCACCAATGAGCCGGATGCGGCGATCGCCACAGCGAATCGTTTTATTCGCCTCCACCCACAACACCGCAATGTGGACTACGCCTACTATATGCTGGGCATGAGCTCCTTCAGTAAAGATGGTGGCATGCTGCAAAGCATCACACCGGTGGATATTGCTAAACGCGACCCCGGTGCAGCACGTGAATCACTCGCCAACTTCACCCAATTATTAAACCGCTTCCCTGATAGCCAATACGCGGTGGATGCAAAGAGACGCATGTTATACCTTCGCAACCTGCTCGCGCGCTATGAAATTCATGTTGCCAACTATTATTTCAAGCGAGGTGCTTATGTGGCGGCAATAGGCCGAGGCCGTTATGTATTGGAAAACTTCCCACAAACGCCAGCAATTCCCGACGCGTTAGCGGTGATGGTACAAGGTTATCGCCTATTGAATATGCAGGCTCAAGCAACAGAGATGCTGGATATACTGAAGCTCAATTACCCCAACTATCCAGCGCTGAATGAGAAAGGTGAATTCGACGATGAGTTTATGCGCAACAATGGCAAATCTAAATGGATTGCCTATTTGTCGCTCGGTTTGTTTGCTAAAAATGAAGTCACCGGTTTTGATACCCGTGAGCTTTATGACCCGCAATTCATCGAGTCAGATGCTCCTGCGCCTTAACCCTTTCATAAACATTAGCGGCTGATTTCAGCCGCTAATAGGTTAAGCCTCCTGGTATTCCTTCATCACTCCTAGTATTCGCCCAACTTAAATTATTCCCCCATCTTCCAGCCCGACGTAATTGGGTAGCGACGGTCGCGACCAAATCCGCGCTGGGTAATGCGCACACCAATCGGCGCTTGACGACGCTTGTATTCATTGACATCCACTAAACGCACAACACGCTCAACCTGCTCACGTGCGAACCCTTTGGCAATAATGGCTTCGGCACTGAAATCCTGCTCAACATAGAGCGCGAGGATTTGATCGAGAATATCGTAAGGCGGCAGACTGTCTTCATCTTTTTGATCAGGCGCTAATTCCGCCGATGGGGGACGAGTGATGACGGTGGGCGGGATTACCTCACCTAAGGTGTTGCGGTATTTTGCCAAGGCAAACACGAGAGTTTTAGGCACATCTTTAAGGGCATCGAAACCGCCTGCCATATCGCCGTAGAGCGTTGAGTAACCGACTGCCATTTCGCTTTTGTTGCCCGTTGTCAGCACCAAATACCCTTTTTTATTGGAGATTGCCATTAGCAACACACCACGGCAACGCGCCTGTAAATTTTCTTCGGTGGTATCGCGTTTGGTGCCGACAAATTCATCCGCCAAAGCCGCCATAAAGGCTTCATACATAGGTTCAATACTGATAGAGCTGTAACGTACGCCCATTCGCGACGCCTGATCAGCCGCATCGTTTTTACTTAAATCGGATGTATAGCGGAAAGGCATCATCACCGCTTCAACCCGCTCTGCACCCAGAGCATCAACTGCCAGTGCCAAAGTAAGTGCAGAATCAATACCACCGGACAAACCCAACACCACACCTTTAAAACGGTTTTTGTTGACGTAATCGCGCATACCCAGCACCAGAGCCTGGTAAACCGCTTCGATATTCGAGGGAATGGGTGCTTTCGTTTGTTCCGGGATAATGAGTGCTGCTGCATCATCCTGCAGGGATACTGAATAATTGCCTTCGCGATACGCCGGCGCACGAAACTGGGTTTCACCCTGCGCATCAACCACGACCGAGCCACCGTCAAACACCAGCTCATCCTGAGCGCCGACTAAGTTCACGTACACCACCGGCATGTCACCTTCGCGGGCGCGTGCGGCGATCACCGCTTCACGTTCATGCTGTTTACCCTGATGGTAGGGTGAGGCGTTGAGGTTAAGCATCAATTTAGCACCTGCCGCTTTTGCTTGCGCCATTGGCTCAGGATGCCAAATATCTTCACAGATACTCAAGGCGGTAGGCACGCCTTTCAAGGGGAATACGCAAGGTGAGTTACCCGCTGCAAAATAACGCTTTTCATCAAATACCTGAAAATTAGGCAAACACTGCTTGGCATATTCGGCAATCAATTTTCCGCCTTGAATCACGCCTGCCATATTAAAAAGCAATCCCTCAACAACACGCGGGTAACCCACAACCATGACGACAGGCAAATCGGCGGCCTGTAAGTCCGCTAAAGCGTGTTCGATACGCAAAGCCAAACTGGGGCGCAGCAGCAAATCCTCCGGTGGATAACCGGTTAAGGTCAGCTCGGGAAAGACGATTACATCGGCTTGCTGCTCAACCGATGCCTTAGCAGCAGCAATAACGCTGGCGGTATTGCCAGGAATATCACCCACCAAGGTATTAATTTGTGCGAGCACCACGTGTAACTGCACCATACTTATCCCACCTCCAACACTGGACTGTTAAACTGACCCAACCTATGTTGGCCGGATACGCTTGTTAGATCTTGTCCACTCAATAAAAAGTGGTGCATTGTCTGCCAAACACAAGACTTACGCCAAGCGGATTTTTATCGCCCCAGCGTTAACGAGGCACTAGAGTTACCGATAAAAAGGATAAAAACGCGATAGCCATGAATCTACTCCCAAAAAATACGATTACACAATACAACCCTTACGACTTGCTGCGGGTTTACACCTACTACCGCACATTACTCGGCAGCGTTTTATTGCTGATGTTTCAAGGCCAATTCGCCGCAAAAGCACTCGGCAATGACAACCCCGATCTCTTTTTTTATACCTCGCTGATTTATACGGCGATTAACTTCTTCACCTTGGCAATGATGTGGCGCTTACGTTACGCGCCCTCACAGCGGCAATTATTGGGTTCGCTGTTTATTGATGTGGTAGCTATTGCATTATTGATGCACGCGAGCGGTGGGGCGGTGAGCGGCCTAGGCTATTTGCTCCTGGTTGCCATTGCCGCAGGCGGCATGATGCTGCGCGAGCGAATTGCGATTTTTCTCGCGGCACTCACCACCATCATCGTCGTTGGCGAAGGTATTTATCGCTTTTTTATCATCACCCAAGACAACAAATTAATTTTTGCTTCTGGCTCCTTGGGCGCACTCTCATTTATTACTGCATTGGTATTTCAATACCTCACCAAAAAAATTCGACTATCCACTGAAGAGGCGCAGGCGCAAGCAAAACATGCTGCCCACTTACAAAAATTAGCGCAACTGATTGTAGAGCGCATGAGAACGGGAATTGTCGTACTCAATCAAGATCAGGAAATTGAACTCTTCAATCAATCAGCCATTAACATGCTGGAGCTCAACGATAAACTGGAAAAAAAAATAACACTTTCCGATATCCCGCCCCTAAAGGAAAAACTGATTTCATGGCAAGAGCATCGCAAAGATCACTCACCACTTCTGAAATTAAATACCAGTGCCAGCACTGAACTCAAAGTGAACTTTGCCTATCTGGAACAAAATAATACGAACGAAACACTGATTTTTTTAGAAGATGTTCGCGCCCTGCATCAACAAGCGCAACAACTGAAACTCGCTTCACTCGGCAGACTTACCGCGAGTATCGCTCATGAAATTCGCAACCCCTTGGGTGCGATCAGCCACGCCAGTCAATTACTGGGAGAGTCGCCGGCACTGCCCCCGAGCGATCAACGGTTGCTCGACATTATTAACAACCACAGTAAACGGGTTAGTCAAATTATTGAAAATATTTTGCAGTTGTCACGCCGCAAGGCTGCAAACCCGCAACGAATAGATTTACACCAATGGCTTACGGCTTTTATCGTTGACTATAAAGCGAGTCGCAGTGATGGAGATCACATCCATATTTCACTGCTGCAAAAAACATCAGGAAAGGTACCATCCGACAATGACCATGACGGTGCGAATGTTGATATAGAGGCAAAATTTGACATCAGTCAATTTCAACAAGTGCTGACGAATTTATTCGACAATGGCATTCGCTACAGCAAAATGAACATCGGTAAAGCAGATCTCCGGGTAGAGATTGGCACAGATCTTCATCAACAACAGCCTTACCTACGCATTATCGATTACGGGGTTGGCATTCCTGATAATAATATCAAACATTTATTTGAGCCCTTTTTTACGACAGAAAGTGCAGGCACAGGTCTCGGATTATTTATATCCAAAGAATTGTGCGAAGCTAATCAGGCGAGTATTGCCTATTTACGTACCAGTAGGGGTGAAAGCTGTTTTCATCTACAATTAGCACATCCCGATAAAGCCGTGTAACCCACAGGGTAATTTCATGAGCAACAAACGCGCCTTAATTATTGATGACGAACCGGATATCCGTGAACTACTGGAAATCACCCTTGGACGTATGCAAATCAGTACCGATGCGGTAGCTACCATTGCTGAAGCCAAACAACAACTCAGTAGCAATACCTACGATTTGTGTTTAACCGATATGCATTTACCGGACGGCAATGGTTTAGAGCTGGTTGAGTTTATTCAACAGCAGCATCCGCGTTTGCCTGTGGCGGTGATTACTGCGCACGGCAGTATCGATACCGCGATTGAATCCATGAAAGCGGGTGCATTCGATTTTATTTCAAAACCCGTTGACCTCACTACACTACGCAAACTGGTCAATACCGCCATTCAATCCAGTCAATTGCCGGCCCAGTCAGTACCTAGGCTTACGCCCATTATTGGACAATCAAAAGCCATTCAAGAATTGATTCGCAGCATTCAAAAACTCGCTCGCTCGCAAGCACCTGTGTACATCAGCGGGGAGTCAGGCTCTGGAAAAGAATTGGTCGCGCATTCGATTCACGACTTAGGGCCTCGCGCCAACAAACCTTTTATTGCCGTAAACTGTGGCGCGATTCCACGAGAACTAATGGAAAGTGAATTTTTTGGTCACAAAAAGGGAAGCTTTACCGGCGCACACCAAGATAAAGTCGGCTTATTTCAAGCGGCCGAAGGCGGCACATTATTTTTTGATGAAGTGGCCGATCTTCCGCTCGATATGCAAGTAAAACTCTTGCGCGCTATTCAAGAAAAATCCGTACGCCCTGTAGGCGCCGCTGATGAAATCAGTACGGATGTACGGATTCTCTCCGCCACTCACAAAAATCTTGAGCTAGAAGTGAAAGAAAATCGCTTTCGCCAAGATTTATTTTATCGCTTAAATGTCATTCAACTTGCCGTCGCACCACTGCGTGAACGCCGTGAGGACATACCGCTGCTGACACAGCATTTACTACAAAAATTAGCCAATGACATTCAACTACCCACCCCCAAATTATCGAAGAGTGCGCAACAGCGCTTAAACGATTACCACTTCCCGGGCAATGTCCGCGAACTGGAAAATATTCTCGAGCGCGCCTTTACGCTCTGCGAAGGGGATATTATTGACAGCGATGACTTACAACTGAGTGACAAAAGCAGTAATGATTACAGTGAAAATTACGAAGAAAAAAATCCCTCGCATGGCAGAAGACTAACAGCAAGCCACCAACAAACACTCAATCGTGTAGATTACCCTGCACGTTGTGCCGAATACGCATCACTGGATGAATACCTGCAAGACGTTGAAAAAGAAATTTTATCCAATGCGCTAGAGCAAGCGAAGTGGAACAAAACACTGGCAGCAAAATACTTAGGCATTACGTTTCGATCTTTGCGGTATCGATTGCAGAAACTGGGGCTTGATGATGAGTGATTTTTTGTCGCCATCAAAAACGCCCATACTTTTCAGTATGGGCGTTTTTTAACTTTACTTATTGCCTTATTGAAACTACCAACACTTGTCTGTCGAATCTACATCAGTTTTATCAAAGGCCGTTTGAATGCCATTGTGAGTTAAGCGAAATCTCTGGCAATCATCGTCTTTTGCTTGCGCACGCCCTGTTACTGGAGTCGCCTCTAAGATATAGGTTGTGGCGTCATTGTTTGCATCACCATCATCCACAAGCTTTATTTCATAAAGCCCAGCTCCTCGTGTAGTAATCTTTTGATCTCCCTCCTCCAACTGCTCATAAACAGCGCATCTATCCTGATCGTTTGGATCATTAAACCGAGAATAGGTTGTGTAGCAGCGCTGCAAGCGCTGAGCAACATCCATTAACTCTGTTTTGACGTCGGCTCTGTTACTCTTACGTACTGATTGCATGTAGGATGGGTACGCGATGGCAGCGATAATTCCTACAATGGCGACCGTAATCATCATCTCAACCAGCGTGAAGCCTGTATTCATTTTTTTCATAGAATCACCCCCAAATTTACTGTAGCTGACGCCATGATTGACGGCCCTCACCATCATTGTCAAACGGAGGATCGGTTTCATCATTATCCCCTAACGACGTACCGTACGTAATCTTGGCATCAAAAGTCGGTGTCAAACCAAAGCCTATATTTCCTAAGATCAATGCCTCGTTATACAAAGGATCAAAAGCTTCAAAATGTGCATAGCGTTCATCACCTATTGCCACAACTCCCATCAACCAACTGCTACCACCGTAAGAGCAAGGATTGGAGGAAGGTATTAGCGTGGGAAAATAGAGCCTATCCTGCACCAATAGTGGTTTTGTAGTAACGCGCTCCCCGGGAGTATCAACGAAATCTAACACCCAGCCCTCATCGGTATCCCAATCGGGTTTAGAGCTTTCATCGACCACACGTTGCGCTGGTGCAGAGTATGATGTCGTCATTGATTTCTCGTGTAAATCCGATCTGGATACGGTTGAGCCGACGTCCGCAATAGCATAAAAACTATGTGTAGGCACCGACGATACAATATTGTCTGCCACATCGTAATATTTACCAGTGCCAAAGTAGACCATGATCGCATCATCTTTGTACTTGTTGATTCCCAATGTTGGTGGGGCACTAATTGGTTGAAGGTTGTTGGACTCATCTTTTGCTTTAAATAGCAAATAATCCTTTTTCCATTGTGATGGATCAGTAGATGACAAGTCGAAGCGCCACATATTGCCATAGGCATCTCCTGCATAAGCAAAAGAAGCACGACCATAGATATCCCCCTTAACAGCGGGAGAGGCCAAACTGGCACCAGCACCCGTATCAATTACCTTCGTGTAAGAAGTATTGAGCGGATCGTCCAAATCCACTATGAAAAGATGAGAGTCATAACCACTATTGTCACCGTTTCCAAACACAGCCGCCCAACGATTATTTGCCATAGGAACGATAATGGGCTTACCCAGAACATAACCCAATTGCGGGTAGTTATCTGATGTTAACTCAAATAAAACTTCAGGCTCATCTCCACTAACATCTAAAACATATATGCCCCTACCGCCCGCACCTAAAGAGCCAACTAAAATTGAACGCCATTTGCCCTTAACGTAGGCATCACCAATGGCAATTGGGCCATCAATTATATAGTTATGCGGATTACTGGCCTTTCCATAATCAGGTTTAGTGATATTTAATAACTTTGAATAAACCATGTTAGGGACATAGGCATATTCTTCTTTAAGGGTTGAAGCATTAAAGGCATGCAACATTCCATCGTTAGCACCTACAAACAGCATTGATTTTCCGGACTTAACTCGAGCTTTTTTCTTTTTCAAAAACTCATCGTATTGCGCGGCAACAGCTGTGTCGGGCAAAAGATTGTATTTATAATCATAGGCTCCGTAAAAAATAGGACTGGAATTAACGATATCGCCTAATATGTTACGATCCTGATTGTCGCCTCTGTCACGCATTGCACCAGAAGGCTCTTCATCAACATCATCACCGCGCAACCAATTTAATCGTTTCTCAGCCATCGAATAATCTGATTCAGCTGCCAACTTTAAAAAGTCTTTTTGTGTTGCGGTAAGTGCAGACCAAGTGAAATCCACTGTCGAACTACCGTTGTAAGTATACAATTTGCGCCCAGCGGAACTGGTGGGCATGGTGGATGATGTGGACAATGATGCAGCATTGCTCAAGTTTCCATCTTCATCAAACTTGAATGCCTTCAATTCCCCAGTCCAATTTTTAGTGTAGAACAATGCTTGGTACAAGAAAGAGTTTTCATTGAGCTGTGTTGAGTTAGTCGCCACTGCCGAAGCTGACCCTTTATCATTGGCTATTGCAGTAATCGCCGTACGTAACTTACTCTCCAACTCTCTTGGTTCGCTTGCATAAAAATAGGTGTCGCTTGGAACACGCTGGGCGGTTTCTGTTTCTAAAGAAGCAGCATGTTCCTCTTCAAATTCTTTGCTGTAGCCACCCCATTTGGCAGCGTAATACAACGGGCTATTGAGGAACTGAGCGGAAGAAGAAGAGACGGCATATACCTGTGTTCTTGCTCCAGAATCTGCGTGATCGCAAGCGCCTTGTTGACCTGAAATCCTACAGGTGCAGCGGGTAGGTGCAGCACTCGTACAGGTAGCACCATAAGTAAAACTGTTGATACCCGAATGAACATTGAACCCATCGCCATTTGTACCACTCAATACATAACCAAAACCCATTACCCCACTGGTAGATTGATTCAGTACCTGCGTTGTTACACTCAAATTTGTCGCATCCAGCGTGTACTTGATGATACCCCACATATCCTGATCGTAATCACCACCTTGCTCGCCATCCTCCCAGTTAACATAGAGTGAACCAGTCAACTGAGTAGGTGATGAGGTTTGAGATAGGATTTTGAAATCCACGATGGCACAATTCGTTGCAGGCGAATTCTTTTTGTTTAAACATGCAGGCTGAATAACCACTTTTTGCCCAGAAGTTGAACCAGGTACAGGTAACTCAACCTTGGGCACTGCGGGTGCTAAAGCGACGCCGTACGTACGAATTTGCTTTTTAAACCCACTAATACCACTGATTGGAATACCCGTTTTGCGCGCGTGATAAGCCAAACCTACCATGTGGTAACTTCCATCCAAACGAGGCAAATCAGGGCAAGTACCACTCACCTTGGACAGGCCGGTTACATTTTTAGCCGTACACAAACGATCATCATTAACACCCCCAACGTTGGTAAGCCGACCTACAAAACGCTGAGTATTAGTTATCCCCTCAAGATCACCCACTTTATCGGTCAGGGCGTGCATTGCAGCAGCATTTGCGAGACCAATGGAGGATAGCGATGCATAACCAGAGTCTTCCACATCATATGAATTTGAAGAGGCATTGAATTGCAGTATGCTGGTAGGCGCACAAAAGTTAGCAGAGGTCAGAGGCTTGCTCCACGTCGCCTTGGTTAACCCAGATATATAACTAGAATCGCTGCTACTGAAAGCACTGGTTTCAGAGGCTCCTGCTAAATAACGCAATGATTCATAATAAATTTCCGACTGTGGATTACCCCAATTTGAGCACTTTCCTTCTGTAAAGCTACTCACCTGATAAGGGCACCCATCACCCCCCGTGGAAGTAACCGTGTAAGATCCGGGATCGACTGAATCGTAAACATAACCGTACAATCTGAGTTTATTTAACGTGTTGATAATATTGCCAGCACTCGGAGCAGACTTGAATGTACCATCCGTCGTGGCATTAATTTCATCCAACATGTCGCCAATATTTTTACGCAACACACCGCCCGACTTATTTTTCCCGTAGGTGCCTGTAATCAGCCCAAAATAAAGCTCTTTACTTTCACCAAACTCTTGGAGCAATCCCGTAGGTTTATGATGACTAGATGTGGGGTATTTCACGCAGTTATCCTCTTCCATGCCTGCAACGCAAACTCTCACACGTACATAATATTCACCAGCTGCAGATCCAGTGCCTAGCTTATCTGCAGAAGAAGAACTGGGAGCAGTCCCAGAAGCATATAAACCAGTAGCAATTTGATTGTTAGCGTTAGTGGCACCATCAAAACGACACTGCCACCGCTCATTGCTCGCCCACAAACTATAGTTGCCCTTCACCACACGAATGAGAGGAGCCGCAGATGTGGATTGTGAAAAGCCTGTGGCAGCAGTGGTATTACATAGGGTGATACCTGTTGCAGCAGTGTTAAGTCCCTTTTCAGGTACAGTGAATGGCGTCAATTTGTCGATATCGTATCCATCATAGAACTTCGCAAAGGCATGAGCATCATGGGGAAGAAATGCGCGCTCTAAAACAGTAGTAGAATTGTTATCTAAGAAGCGCAAACCACCGTAAAGAATTTTGCGAATAGCATCCATTCTTGTCATGGTTGACCAGTTAAGAAAGTTACCGCTCCACTCATTGCTATCACCTGCGTAATTACAGTAACCCACGTTCCCCACAGTTGTATCCACAACTCGTGATGGCTCAAAGCGATTGTTGCTGGTACTGTACTTGTAACATTTATCCTCATCGAAATAGCCGTAGTATTTATAGGCATGCACATACGTAGTATCAGGTATACCGTCTGGTGACCCACCGGTGGGAGACGTGATATCTCCATAATCATCATACACTTTGAAAAAGAGCTGATGATCATTAGACATATTGAGCATCATAATCGGAACAACCGGATTACTCAGAAAAAGAGGTGCCTGCGCAGGAGCTGCATATGCTGTCTGTGCTAATGAGAACGTGACGAGACAAGCAACCAAACCGACCTGTATATGTTTCATGAGTCGTAACATAAGTAGCTTTCTAATAGTGTTGTAATAATATGTGATAAGCATAATCAACCCTCCATTAAGGGAAGCGACGTCTGTAAGTAGTTTGCAAAATAACAATCGTATCCGGATTGCCGCCGGTAGCGCGTGCAGTTACTTTGTAGGGAATACAACTCCCTGTAGAAAGTATGACCTCCAAATCACCGCCGGAACCCTCCTCTTCAGCGCAGGCACCTTTTAGCGCATTCATTTCTTCAATCAGATACAAAGGCTCTTCAGAGACAGATTCAATATTCAGTTCGGTTTTTTTAGCAAGCTCTTTCCATTTTTCGGTTGTCATTGATTCGACCGACAGATTTCTATAACTATATAAATCGCGGTGTAATCCATCCTCTCCTTCAAATACCGGCAGATTAAGATTAGGTGGCGCTATGATTGTTTCTGCAACTATCAAGGCAGATTCTGCCACCTGAAATCCAATTTCCCGATCATGCATGTTACCCGCCATACTTTCTTGCAAGCCACTGCCGCGGATAGAAGCCAAAGCAATGATCGAGAGCAGTAATACCATCACCAAACCAACAATTAATACCGCACCGCTCTGCTTTATTTTTGGCTTATCGGATCGTAGAAAACGTTTCATAAACTAAACCTCTAATTAAAAGCCATACGATTACGCAAATACACCGTTGTCGTAAAAATCTGGCGCATACGCCTATCATTTGGAACTACTTCTGCTCCAGCAAATGAATAAGTCTGGGGTTCATCTAACACGTTGTTATCAATGCTTCTTATGACTAACTCTAAACGCACGGAATTAACTTTTCCCCACTCAACATCACCTACTATTTTGTCTGCCTCCTTATAGTCGGGATTGTCATCACGAGAATAAGTCACTCTCATTTTTTCAACGCCTTCGATAAGCTCTAACGCTGGATCTGTATTAACTTTTTGCCACAAACTTGGTTGACCGCTTGCGCCTTGCGCCAAAAAGTAGACGGTTGTATCCACCCTGAAGACTCCGCCACCAACTCCCGCCGTAAAATTTTCACTGGCTTTGTTAGCCCCCCCCCAAACATCCGCATGATCAAGAGCGAGTGTAGTTCCCGCTAAATTTATCCCACTGACTCTCATCAACCGCCCCTTGATACAATCCGAAACAACTACAACAGAATCATTGCAAATTCCATTGACGCAACCACCAGCCAAAGCCGTTCCGGGAGGGGCTGAGGCGAATACCGTATTTGGAGTGTTGGCAGCTGAAAGATTGAATCCAGTGTCTGGATTGGCTGCACGTATGACTACAACACTAGCATCATCAGTTATTGGAGTAACATCTGCACCCAAATCATCCGCCACTCCATGCGGTAGATCTTGGGACGTCCCATACTCATAACCCATGATGGGCAATGTAAATTTTTCATGGAGACCACTAACAACTAAGTCATTTTTTAATCCCGTAGCCCTCGTGCAGCCATAAAATCCAGCCATACGAAGATCTCTTGATAAAAAACTCACCGCCAGACGCCCGGATTCTTGAATTCTCGAAATCCCTTGCTGAGTATTGAAGACAGATTTACTCGACAAAAAAACCTGCACCACTCCAGTCATGAGCACAATGCCCAGAGTGATAGAGATCATTAGCTCAATAAGAGACAATCCTCGTTGCTTCCGCATAGCATTAGTTCCTCAAAGTCTTGCGCTATAGCTGTAAGTTGTTTTGTCCTCACTTGCTTGGCCTGAATTATTTATTTCATCCCAAACAATAGTGACAACGCAGATCTTCGTACCATCATCGCAGTCAAGTTCACCTTGACCATTAGGTAGAGTCGTGGCGATTTTACGTAACCAATCATCTATATCAGCAGCAGCAAGTGGTGCGGTGACAGGGGCAGAATTAATATCAAAAGGGGCAGCCTCGACCTTATAGTCAGCAATATTGACTAGATTTACCCGCATGCGCTCAATAATATCGTAACCATATATATTGGCTTGCGACCTAAAATAAGCGCCTTGATTAAATTGCAAAGAGCGGGTTTGAAGAGCCGACAAAGAGATCAATGCTGTCGACAGTATTAGCAAAGTCACTAATACCTCAATCAACCCAACACCTTTTTGATGCTTCAATGTTAATGCGCTCATCTCACACTCCCACAAACACAAATCAAAATTATTAATGAACAACGCAAGCCTTACGCTCAATGCTTACCAAACCAGATAAGCCCACCGTAATTTGACGCGCAGAATCGTTAGTGCAATTTTTTAATTCGGAAGCGACAATAACCGGGTCATTTGTTACACGCGCCAAGGTTCCCAAACCGTTATAACGAATAAAATTAGCATCAGCATTACCACGCTTGACTGTAATGAGCGCGCTATCCTCCTGCTTGCCCCATACTCTTAAAATAAGTTTGGGCTTATCAGCACCATCCTCAAGCAGAGGCGCTACTGCATTGTCTGCAACTGCGTAATCAACAAAAACAATAAAACCATCTTTCCACTCACCAGTGCATGTTTCGCTATCTTCACTTGCACATATGGAGACTCGCCCTGCCCTTTTAACAGCCTCCGAACGAGCAAAATTTAACGCTGTTGCTAGGTCTTCACCTAGCGCAATAGAGCGGTTATTAAGAATCTGTGTATTGAAGCTAGGAATAGCAATTCCTAGGACTATGGCGGTCACAGCCAAGGTAACCATTAGCTCGACCAGCGTGAAACCCTTATGTGCTCTACTCATGTTTTCGCCTTTGATATTGCAGCAATCAATCATGGATATTGTTTTCCCACAGCCGATAAGCCTATGGACACCTAAAAACGGATTGATTATAGTGAGTTCAAGGTATCACAGGCCAAGAAGCTTCTCTTGCTGCCTGCGATGTCTGGTCATCAGGGATGTATGAACGGCCACTGTTGGCATACTAAACAACACAGTTATTTCCATGGAGGGACACAATGCGCACTCGCGGCTTCACACTTTTTGAACTACTTATCACTTTGGCTATTTTCGCCATTCTCGTTGGCATAGCCATTCCTAGCTTATCTGCCATTCTGCAAAAAAATCGTACTGAAACTACGGCGTTGGCACTGATGGATGCCGTTCAATCTGCTCGCTCACTAGCAGTTACCAAGAATAATCGCGCTGTTTTGCGCAAAAACAAAGAGTGGAAAAATGGCTGGGAGCTGTTTCTCGATGACAACAATAATGGCTTGCTCGATGACAATGAGAGCATAGTCGCCAGTAAAGGCAAATCCACTGGCGTAACCATTTCTGCCAATCAACCACTCAAAAATTACATTTCCTTTATTGGTAGCGGTGAAAGCAGATTTGTTGGAAAAAGCAATGGCGGTGGATTTCAGGCGGGAAAACTCACCGTGTGCCCAACCAGAAAAGGAGACGGGTACGAATTAATTTTATCGCGTAGCGGCAGGTTGCGCATGCACCCTATAACAGAAAAGGAATGCAAAGCCAGCCAACCATGAAGCAGCGCAAGGCTGCTTCCGTGCCGCAACATCAGTGCCGCAACATTTTAGGAAGAGAGAAACTAATGTTTTCGGGGATGCCATCCATCTCTTCTGGCGATGATGCGCCACAAGCTTCTAATTGTTTGATGACTTTTCCAACCAAGACCTCCGGTGCAGAGGCACCGGCAGTAATACCAATACAGTTTCGATTTTTAATCCATTCAGGATTTATATCTTCAGGGCCGTCGATTAAATAAGACTCAGTGCCACAACGCTCCGCCAACTCACGCAAGCGATTAGAGTTGGATGAATTGGGCGAGCCAACCACCAAGACCAAGTCACACTCAAGCGCAAGCTGACGCACCGCATCCTGACGATTCGTGGTGGCATAACAAATATCGTCTTTGCGTGGTCCTTGAATTTTGGGGAATTTTTTTCGGAGGACATCGATCACTTTGGCGGTGTCATCCATCGATAGGGTTGTTTGGGTTACGTAGGCTAACTCTTCCGGATTCTTTACCACTAATGCATCCACATCAGATTCATCTTCCACTAAATAGATAGCACCACCGTTGCGAACATCATACTGCCCCATGGTTCCTTCTACCTCAGGGTGTCCCGCATGACCAATTAAAATACATTCACGACCTTCGCGACTGTAACGCGCCACTTCAATATGCACCTTAGTCACCAATGGACAAGTTGCATCGAATACTTGCAGACCGCGTTGCGCTGCCTCATTGCGTACTGCCTGAGAGACGCCGTGAGCACTGAAAATTAAAATAACATCATCAGGAACCTGATCGACTTCCTCAACAAAAATGGCACCGCGCTCACGCAACGAATCCACCACGAATTTATTGTGCACCACCTCATGACGCACATAAATGGGAGCACCGAAAACATCAAGTGCACGATTGACGATATCAATGGCGCGATCGACACCAGCACAAAAACCACGGGGATTAGCAAGTTTGATTTGTGTCATGATCAGTGCACCTGTGCAGGTTCAATACGCAAAATGGCTACATCAAAGAAAATATCGCGGCCAGCCAAAGGATGGTTAAAATCCACCACCACCACATTTTCATCAAAAGCCTTTACCACACCGGGAAGTTCAGTCTTTTGTGCATCCGCAAAAGACAACATCAAGCCTTCAATTAAATCAATATCAGGGCTGAACTGAGCGCGCGCAATTTCTTGGATATTGTTCGGATTACGCTGACCGAAACCATCCTCAGGTTTTATGATTAAGGTTTGGCGCGCACCTTCTTGTAAACCGAATATTGCCTTTTCGAAACCCGCTAATAAATTTCCATCACCTACCGTAAAGGTTGCCGGCTCACGCTCAAAATTTGAATCTATGACTTCACCATCAGCAAGCCGCAACGCAAAGTGCAAGGTTACTTTAGTCCCTGGACCAATTGTTAAATCACGCATGAGAAGACTTCTCTTTATTCATAAACATATCTGCCAGCAACACAAAAGCACCTAGACAAATAGCTGAGTCTGCCAGATTAAAGGCTGGCCAATAGTTATCTTGATAATGCACGACGATAAAATCCACAACATGACCCAGCACAATACGGTCATATAAATTGCCCAGCGCACCACCTAAAATAAATGACAACGCAAAAGCTTCGCGTGGATTCTTTGCCGCCGTTCGCGCGATCCACACCGTCAGCAATATGCTTGCGGTAATCGCAATAACAGCAAAAAACCAACGCTGCCAGCCACCAGCATCCGCTAAAAAACTAAAGGCAGCGCCAGTGTTGTAAGCCAAGGTGAAATTAAAAAATGAGGTAAAGACTTTGGTTTCACCATATTCGAAAGCAGCTTCGATAGCATGCTTAGTAGCAAGATCTATAGCCATCACCACTAATGCAGTGATATACCAAAACCACGGCCTCTGATAAATTTTTAACGACATCTATGTATCCACATATTATTGGACTGCCTTTTTAGGCAAGCCCGCGAACCACAATAATTAAGCAAACTGACGAGCTTCGCCTGCACCATCCACATTTTCAACACAACGTAAACAAATGTCTGGATGCGCAGGGTTTGCGCCAACATCTGCACGATGATGCCAACAACGCGCGCACTTGGTGTGATCAGATTTTTTTACCCATACTTTCAGACCAACAAGATCTGTTGCATCTGCGGATTGTGCGTCAGCGAGTGGACGCAACTCTGCGGTTGAGGTAATCAACACGAAACGCAATTCATCCGCCAGTTTTTGCAATTGGGTTTGCAATGTTGCATCGCAATACAATGTCACCTCTGCCCCCAAGGAACCACCAACTTCACCCGCGGCACGCTTAGCCTCAAGCACTTTGTTTACGGCATCTTTCACTTGGGCGATCAATTCCCAATAAGCGTTGTCAAACGAATCAGCGGGCAATGCGGGTAATGAATACCATTCAGCCACAAATACACTGGCTTCACGCTCACCCGCAATTTCCTTCCAAATTTCATCCGCAGTAAAACTTAAAATGGGTGCAATCCAACGCACCATAGCCTCTATTACATGCTGCAGAGCGGTTTGTGCCGAGCGACGCGCTAGCGAATCGCTTTTAGTGGTGTATTGGCGATCTTTAATAATATCGAGATAAAAACCACCCAGCTCTACCACGCAGAAATTGTGTAGCTTTTGATAAATCAAATGCAGCTGATACGCATCATAAGCCCCAATAATTTCTTGTTGTAACTCTGCCGTGCGGCCAACAATCCAACGATCCAACTGCAGCATATCGCTCATCGCGAGTGCATCCGTCGTGGGATTAAAACCCGTTAGGTTGGACAAGATAAAACGCGCGGTGTTGCGAATACGACGATAAGAATCTGCCGTGCGCTTTAAAATTTCATCGGACACACTCATCTCAGTGCTGAAATCTGTTGCTGCGACCCACAAGCGCAACACATCAGCGCCCAAATCATTCATCACTTTTTGTGGTGGAATTACATTGCCGATGGATTTCGACATTTTGCGACCTTGCGCATCCACTACGAAGCCGTGAGTTAATACGGTTTTGTAAGGAGGAACCGCATTCATCGCCATAGAGGTTTTTAATGAGGATTGAAACCAACCGCGATGCTGATCTGAACCTTCAAGGTATAAATCAGCCGGGAAACGCAACCCAGCGCGCTGCTCCAACACGGCGTAATGCGTGACGCCTGAATCAAACCACACATCCAAAGTGTCAGTCACTTTGGTGTAATGTTCAGCATCAGCACCGAGCAATTCTGTTGCATCCAAATCAAACCAAGCATCCATTCCGCTTTGTTCAACTTTTTTCGCAACAGCTTCGATTAAACGCGAGGTTTCTGGATGCAGCTCTTGCGTTTCTTTGTGTACAAACAACGCAATGGGAACACCCCACGTACGCTGACGAGAAATACACCAATCCGGCGATGTAGCAAGCATGGCATCAATACGTGCCTTGCCCCAATCCGGCACCCACTCCACGCCATCAACCGCTTTTGCGACTTGATCGCGCAAATTATTTTTGCTCATGCTAACAAACCATTGCGGTGTCGCACGGAAAATTAATGGGGTCTTCGTACGCCAGCAATGCGGAAAGCTGTGTGTAATTTTGCCTTGTGCCAGCAATGCATTTTTTTCTATTAATAAGGCGACAACTTTTTCATCGACTTTGTAAACATGATCACCCGCAAAAATGTCTACGTTAGGGCGATAGTAGCCGTTGTCGTCAATATAATTGAGCGTGCCGATTCCATACTTGGAGCCAACCGTGAAGTCATCCGCACCATGATCTGGCGCCGTGTGTACAAAACCCGTACCCGCATCAGTAGTGACGTGATCACCTAACAATACGGGCACTTGGCGGGCATAAAATGGATGGTGCAACAACATGCTTTCCAGCGCGGCGCCTTTCACATGACCAACAATTGTATGAGCTTCGACATTGGCCCGTGCTAAAACACTGGCCACTAACGCTTCTGCAATTAACAACCGCTCATCACCCACTTGCATCAAAACATAATCGACTTCTGCATTAGCACTGACTGCTTGGTTTGCAGGTAAAGTCCAAGGAGTGGTAGTCCAGATGACTAAGGAGATTTTTCCACTGCCACTTAATTCGGTGATCTTATTTTCAATCGCTGCTTGATCGACAAATGCAAACTTTACATCGATAGAGAAAGAGGTTTTGTCTTGATATTCTACTTCCGCTTCAGCAAGTGCTGAGCCGCCTACAACACTCCAGTAGACTGGCTTGAAACCTTTGTGCAAGTGCCCGTTTTCGGCGATTTTACCAAGTGCGCGAATAATATCGGCTTCGAATTTGTAATCCATGGTGAGGTAAGGTTTTTCCCAATCACCCAATACACCCAAGCGCACAAAATCTGCTTTCTGACCCTCAACTTGTTTCGCGGCATATTCGCGGCATTTTTGACGGAAGGTTTTTACATCCACTTTATCGCCCGCTTTGCCGAGTTTTTTCTCAACATTGTGTTCGATAGGCAAGCCGTGACAATCCCAACCCGGAACATAGGGAGCATCAAAACCGCTAAGGGTTTTACTTTTGATAATAATATCTTTCAGAATTTTATTAACGGCGTGACCGATATGAATATCGCCATTAGCGTAAGGTGGCCCGTCGTGCAAAATGAATTGCTCACGGCCAGCACGTGCGGCGCGAATCTGTTGATAGACATTATTCGCCTGCCATTGCTTAAGCATGTCTGGCTCACGCTGGGCGAGATTTGCCTTCATCGCAAAGCCAGTGTTAGGTAAATTCAGTGTTGCTTTGTAATCGGTCATGATTCACGGTCAACTTGTTAACAATAATGTTGTAGATAATTAGATAGAATGAAAAAACGCTTTGGCTTGTGAAATATCCGTTTGCAGCTGTGCTTGTAACTCATCAAGCGATGCAAATTTTTTTTCATCGCGCAATTTTTTATGAAACGCTACATCAATCATTTCGCCATACACGGTTCGAGAAAAATCAAACAAGTGCACTTCCAAGAGCGGTTTTTTATCGCCTGTCACCGTGGGACGAACACCCACGTTGGCAACACCATGATGTACTGCGCCATCACGAAATATTGCCGTAACCGCAAAAACACCTTGTAGGGGCGAACGATAACGGCGCAAGTGTACGTTCGCTGTGGGCACACCCAACTTGCGTCCTAATTGCTGTCCATAGGCGACGCGACCATTGATGGAATAGGATTTTCCCAGCAAAGTTTCTGCTTGTGCAAAATCGCCGACTTCCAACAACTGACGAATGCGTGTGCTGCTTACACGCTCGCCATGAATTTCTAACGTGCAGGTATCGGTAACACTAAAACCCTGCTCGCTGCCCATGCGTTGCAATAAAGAAAAATCGCCACGCCTATCGCAACCAAAACGAAAATCATCGCCAACGACGAGATGCTGAATCGCCAAACCATCGATCAGCACTTGCTGCACAAACGCCTCTGCAGAAAGGCTGCGCAAGGCATGATTAAACGGTAAACAAAGTACACGGTTCACGCCCGCCGCTAACAATGCCTGCACTTTTTCACGCAAGCGCATTAAGCGTGCAGGGGCTTTTTCGCCGGAAAAATATTCCTGTGGCTGCGGCTCAAATACAATCACTACCGCCGGCAAATTGTGTTGATGTGCCAGCGCCAACAGTTGCAACAAAATCGCTTGGTGCCCAAGGTGAACGCCATCGAAGGAGCCAATGGTCGCCACACAGCCTTTGTGCCAAGGGCGCAAGTTGTGTAACCCGCGAATAAACGCCTGTGCCGGTGGATTCACGGTATGTACTCGCCTCTCGCCCAAAGATACAAAACTCGCCAAAAGATACAAAAATAGGGCGCGAGTATACAGGAGCCACGACGCCTGAGCCTACCCCGCAGCGCAGCAGGCAAATGCTTAGGTATGAGCCTTGAAATCGCGCAGGCGCACACCCACCACTAATAAAGCCAGCACATAGGTGATAAAGCCAACAACACACACCACCACCAAATGCCCGATGCGCACCAGTGTTGACCAATGCTGCCATTCATTCCAGAAGAATAAGAAGCCCAACAACACGGCCACCAGTGCCGCATTCGCAAAACCATATCGCAACCACAATGTCGGCCAGTGGCTGGCGGGGTTATAAATTTGCTGGCGACGCAACCCACGGTAGAGCAAGAAGGCATTTACATAAGCCGCGGCTGCCGTGGTGATGGCCAATCCCACATGTCCCAATCCCCAGAGCATGGCGAGCGGGATAACCACTAGCGGCTTCATCAGAATATTAGCGGCAATGGCGATAATGCCAATGCGCACCGGCGACTTCATGTCCTGCCGCGCGAAGTACCCCGGGACCAACACCTTGATCAACATAAAGGCGAACAACCCCAAGGCGTAAGCCTTGAGACTGAAAGAAGACATCAAAATATCCGATGCTTTCATCGCGCCATGATGAAACAAGGTAAACAAAATCGGCTCAGCCAAGATCACCAAAGCGAGGGTGGCAGGCAGAGCGATCAGCACCACAAAACGAATGGCCCAATCCAATGTTTGACTGAATTTTTCCGTTGATTGCGTCGCACTTTGGCGTGACAGGCTCGGCATAATCACGGTCGCAATCGCTACACCAAACACCCCTAAAGGCAACTCCACCAATCGATCGGAATAAAATAGCCAACTCACCGCACCATCGCCCAACATAGTGGCGATCACCGAATCCAGCAGTAAATTCAGCTGGCTAACAGACACACCGAACAACGCCGGGGTCATCAACACCAAAATACGTTTTACGCCCGGATGCGACCAATCCATTTGGGGGGTAGGCAGCATGTGTATCTGACGTAAAAAAGGCAGTTGAAATAGCAGCGAAAATATTCCCGCCGCCACAATACTCCATGCCAAGGCATAGGCTGGGCTGGGGAAATAGTCCGCTAACAACAAAGCCGCCGCGATCATAAAAATATTGAGAAATACCGGCGTGACTGCAGATACCGCAAAGCGATCGTAAGTATTGAGAATCGCCCCCGCAAAACCCGTGAGCGAAATCAACATCAAATACGGAAAAGTGATGCGCACCAAATCCGTCAACAGATCAAACTTGGCAGGCTCGTCCATGTAGCCATAGCCAAAAATCATGGCGAAACCAGCGGCGCCCACCACACCTATGACCGTGAACACAATAAGAATAGAGCCCAGACAACCCGCTACTTTATCGACCAACTCCTTTACTAATTCGCGCGAGCCCTTCTCGCGGTATTCCGAGAGCACCGGAATAAACGCTTGCGAAAATGCACCTTCAGCAAATAAACGACGAAAAAAATTGGGGATTTTTTGGGCAATGCTGAAGGCATCCATAGCACCACCTGCACCTAGCACGCTCGCCAACACTATATCGCGCACCAAACCCAGCACCCGCGAGGTCATGGTCATAGCGCCCGTCAATAAGCTGGAGCGCAGCAGGCTTTTAGGCTTAACCACCGGTTGCTGTGGCGACGAGGATGGCGGAGTTGAATCAGACACAGGTAAATCCTTGAATACTAAAGTGCGGGCATTATCCATGGCCGCTATATGCCCGCACAACAGTCAGCAAGGGAGAACCGGTATTAAGCCGATAAATTTTTGCTCGCTTTTACTCTTACTAGAAGCTCTACCCAAGAGTCGCGCTTACTGGGATGACCAACGATCAATAAAAACCGATTCGGGATCATAGGTCTCGCGTTGCTTTTCAATATTAAAATGTCTGCGCCCTCGTGGGTCTGTCCCCACCCCAGCCAAGTACTGCCAATTCCCCCAATTGGCGGCAAGATCATAATCGATAAGTTGTTGCTCAAACCAAGCGGCACCGTAACGCCAATCCACGCCCAGCTCATTAATTAAATAGCTGGCCACTATCTGACGACCGCGATTTGACATCCAGCCAATGTGTAACAATTGGCGCATAAACGCATTTACAAATGCACTCTCCGTATTGCCATAACACCATGCAGCAAATTCGGAAGAATAGAAGCTCAATAACGGATTCTTGTTTTTTATACCGCGCAGCGCAAACATTCGCTTACCGTAACGGAATGCAAGCCACTGAAAATATTCCCGCCATAAAAGTTCGAAATAAAGCCAATAGGTAGAGTCATTCGCCTGAAACGCTGACTCATAATTGCGAATAGCTTCTGCAACCTGCCGCGCCGATAAACAACCCAAGGCTAACCACGGCGATAATTTGGAGGAGAAATCCCAACCCTCCAACTGATTGCGAGTCTCTTTGTAAGAGGAAATAGCCTGCGATTCATTTAAAAAATAATTCAATTGCCGCATGCCTGCGTGTGTACCACCCGAAAATGCCATGGCGAGTGGATGAACGCGCGTAGCCCTCTCTTGCGCCAGTACCGCTAGGCGCCTATCTAATTCACATGAGGATTTATCCAGTCGAATGGCTTGTCTCAGCGGTGGCGGCCTTGGCAGAGAACGCCCAAGTGTTTGCTTTTCTACCTGCTTGCGAAACTGTGAAAAAGTATCAGGTAATTCCTGCACCTCAAAAGGCAATTCAATACGATCGAATAGCGTAAAATTTTCGTGAACCTGCACCGGAATAGGAAGCGCCTTTTTTAGTTGAGCCACATCATCACACTCATCACTACCTGGGTGCTGCCCCACAACGACAGCACGAGCATCCAAGCGCTCAGCCCAATGGTATATTTCCGTCGCGGGATCACCACAAAGCACCAGCAAATCACTGCCGACTGCACGCAGCTCTGTGCGTAAATCATCCAGCGATTCCAACAAAAAAGCCATTCGGTAAAACCCAATACCCTTGCTCTGATAGCGCCCAGATAAAAACCAGCGCGGCGGCAACACAAAAATTCCAACCGCCGCATCATGAGCCGCAACTAGCTGTGTCCACCCGGGGTTGTCATGCAAGCGCAAATCGTAGCGAAACCAATAAATTGCTGTTTTCATCGAATAGTGAAACCAATGTGAGTTCATTTATTAATTACGAACTACATCAGGCTTTGTATCATTTCTGGCGACACCAAATCGAACCCAGTAACACATCGAGGATAGGAACTCTCGCACACAACTCCAACGACAACCCATCAACGACTGCCCAACAAAGAAAGCTTGACAAGCCACAACACAAAATATACTGTACATAAAAACAGTATCTACTTGAGGGTTTACACAATGGCAGTAATCGCCGTTTGGCTATGTGATCGGGATGGCAGCATGTTCGAAGACAAAAAAATTGCAGAAGAGCACGATAAATACTTAGAGCTTGCCGCCAATATCACCCAATTAATTGAAGAGAATATCCCCGGTATCGACGAGCAACACAGCGAAGCCATTGGCTTACTGCTCGCGCAACGCCGTGAATTATTGGCCAAAGCCTGCAAAGGCAAGCCTGATGAATTGCTGCAGCCTTTCACCTATGAAAAGCCAGCCACGATTAACAGCAAAGACGCTACCGCCACGGAAAAGGACAATTAGGCAGAAGCATTTGCTGCTAACCAATAACATGCCCACACATGTTATTGGCGGTTACTGAGCAAGCAAAGAACAAACCGCTTTGCTCTCTGTTTGCTCATGACTAACCAACACAACAAACAACTGATACACCACATCAGCGGTTTGTACGTGCTTGGGTGTGCCCACACACCCGCTTCCACAAACTCATTAGTTCAGGAGAACACGTTGTAGCCATGGACAGCAATTCGCAGCCGATACACACCGAGCAGCCACTCGTGTGTATCGAATGAGTCCCTTTTACCATCGCACCTTTTCACTGCGATTTTTATAAGATCGTCAGGAAATTTGTAGGCTCACTACGAATCTACAGTACGAACCCTGTATCAAACCGCAAGGAAACCTCAACGGGTGCGATGGTTTTTTCAACCAATGAATCTACAGCCACATCTTTAACTCCACACCAATTCCGCTTTTTCTTCCCGTCATATTCAACAGCAAAACCGCTCTTAATTAATGCTTTAGCCAGATTTTTTCCATCCGCGTAGACATCCGCATCGATACGAAAATATTTATCTCTCATTATATTTTTGAGCTGTATCGATCTGGCATTTCGCAAAAATCTCACGGTGAATTGTTTTGCCTTGCGCGCCAATTGAATCTCTTGTGTACAATTACCTTTTATCTCTGGAGTATCAACACCATTAACTCGCACTGCTATGTGGCTACCTACAATCGGCGGCCACGTATTTATATTGACGTAAAAGGTGTCGCCATCATAAATCGTACTGACTTCAGACACGCGAACATCGCCATAGGTTTTTTCTTCTGCCCACAACAGAGGAACCATCAGCAATAACAAGATACCTAGAATATTTTTCATCATTAAATTAACCAAGCCTTTCACCTAGGACATATCAGACATCCATTACCTCTGCTATCCTGCGCTATCACTGCCATAACAACAATCGGTCACTATGAAAATTTTTGTTATCTTCCCCACCACCACCGAAGCCCAGTTTTTTAATCACCACTCCGCTGAGGTTGTTATTGGTGGTGTCGGCTTAAGCGCTACCGCTGCAAGCACAATGAAATTAATTGCCAGCCACAAACCTGACTGGGTGATTCTGGCAGGAATCGCAGGCGTTTACCCCCATGCGGGCTTTTCAATGGGGGATGTGGTTTTAGTATCCGAAGAATGTGAAGCCGATTTGGGTTTTTTTACACCTTCAGGATTTACGCCCTTAGCACAGGTAGATGTCGCTATGGAGATAACTACCCCCGATCGCTGGCACTGCCCGTATGCGAAAAATGATTACGGATTTCCTCTTGCGCGCAGCAATAGTATGAATGCTGCCATGGCGCCGTTTGTGAATACTATTGATGTTGATATTGAAAATATGGAAGGCGCTGCTTTTTTTCACGTTTGTTTGAGCGAACAGCAACCATTTTTGGAACTTCGCAGCATTTCTAATCGCGTCTGTATTGGCGATGACGATTGGGATATGGAAGGCTCGATGAGAGCATTAACACAGGCGCTCGATAAACTCATCGATCAATTATTAGTACGCGTGAAATAGCATGAAAAAATTAATCGACAGTATCACATCCGTATCACACCCATATTCACCGACTCACGGCGAGAGATCAACCCATCCAGGCAAGGTGTTGCGCCAATTCATCCGTATGACTCACAGAATATTTTATAGCAGTTTATGTGTGGCCATACTGATTACATTAGGCTGCGCCACCATTAGTAGCTCTCAATGGGATCAACGCTATGGCAAAGCAAAACCGCGCGAAATAATTGACAACCCCATCAACGCACAACTCACCTACTATCATGATACGCGAACCATTCTAGAAAAACGCTGTGTTGTTTGTCATGGTTGCTACGACGCCCCCTGTCAACTCAAATTGGATTCATATGAAGGTTTATTACGCGGCGCAAACCCTACCAAAGTTTATGATGGCAAACGCTTACTGGGTGCATCACTCACACGCTTGTTTGAAGACGCCAACACCACTGCCGAATGGAGAAACAAGGGCTTTCATCCAGTGTTAAACGAACGACACAATTCACCGGCAGCCAATATTAATGCTGGATTGATGGCGCAAATGCTGGCATTAAAACAAAAACATCCACTACCGCAGGATGCCATTATTTCTGACAGTTTTGATTTTCACCTTAACCGGGATCAGTACTGCAGCAGCATAGAAAATTTTGAAAGCTTTGCCGAAAAAAATCCATTGTGGGGCATGCCTTATGGCTTACCTCAATTACAGGATAATGAACACAAACTCATGATGGACTGGCTTGCGCAAGGCGCAGCTCTCGGAAGTACAAAATCACTGGCGCGCAGCGTACAAGAGCAAATCACCCAATGGGAATTATTTTTTAATGGCAACAGTTTAAAAGAGCAAGTAGTTAGTCGTTATATCTATGAGCATTTATTTTTAGCACAATTATTTTTTCCACAAGCACCGAAAACCTATTTTCGTTTAGTGCGTTCCAGCACACCACCTGGGCAACCGTTACAACGCATCAGCACCACGCGCCCCTATGATGATCCTAAAGTGAACCGCGTCTATTATCGATTGTGGCAAGACCCATCCAGCATTATTGCCAAAACACACATGCCTTACGCACTGAATCCGGCACGAATGAAAGAATGGCGAGAATTATTTTTTGCAACCGATGCCGCACACAGCTACCAAATAACCAAGCTACCCACTTACGATCCAGAAACAGCAGCCAATCCGTTTGTGACTTTTGCGGAATTGCCCATCAATGCACGCTATCGCTTTATGCTCAATGAAGCACAATTCACTATTATGAATTTTATTAAAGGGCCCGTTTGTCGTGGACAGGTTGCTCTCAATGTTATTCAAGATCATTTTTGGGTTTTCTTTTTTGCACCGGAAACTCAAGCAACCAAGGAGCACGCTGAATTTCTGGCGAAGAACAGTAAACATTTACGCCTACCAGCTGAAACAGGAAATGCTCTTTTACCCTTAACGGATTGGCTGGAATACTCCGGATATTACAAACAATACTTAAGCGCCAAAGCAGAGTTTGTCCATCAACAATATGCCGCCGAAAGCACACTGGAAATGGATTTATTGTGGGATGGTGACAAAGGGAAAAATCCCAATGCCGCCTTGACCATTTTTCGCCATAGCGATAGTGCCAGTATCCATAAAGGCATGATTGGGCAGCCGCCTAAAACAGCCTGGGTAATCGGCTATCCTCTGCTGGAGCGCATCCATTATTTATTAGTTGCCGGGTTTGATGTGTATGGCAATGTCTCACATCAACTCATGAGCCGACTCTATATGGATTTTCTACGCATTGAAGGTGAAATGAACTTTGTTGAGCTACTACCTAAAGCGCAGCAACAAAAAACCATGGAATACTGGTATCGCGATGCGGAATCCAATCTAAAAACTTATATGGATTTATATATCAATCAATTACATACTTCTAAAAAAATTCGTTACACCACCAACAATCCGCAGCAAGAACTCTACGACAAACTGAAAAAACATTTGCGCAATGCCAGCAACTCTCCGCACAATTTGCGCACATACAAATTGCCGGCCAACAAACTGGCGCTTTATGAAAAATTGCAAAACACACAGGGTAAGGCGATTAGCTTTTTATCAGAAACCACGGTAATCCACATCCCCAATGTGGGTTTATTCAGCCTGATCAAAAACAGTGCCTATAGCAATTTATCGTCATTGTTTGGCGAAGATAAACGGCGCATCCCCGCTGAGGATAATCTCACGATTACCCGCGGCATTATCAGCGCCTACCCCAATAGTTTTATGCGCGTAGAAATAGATCAACTCGATGAGTTTATTACACAACTGCAACAACTAAATTCTGAAGCCGATTATCGCGCATTGCGCGACAAGTTTGGCGTGCGCCGTAGCGATCCCCACTTTTGGGAATTTAGCGATAAAGTCCACCAATTGTATTACCTAACCCAACCCGACGAAGCAGGAATACTGGATTACAATCGTTTGGAGAATCGATAGAATCGCATGGGATTTGTGGCAACTGTACTGCCTTCTTACGCGAGCGTTGATTGCAACAAGCTTTCCAAGCAATGTTCTTGAATACCGTAAAATGCCTTAATGGCCTGAATCTGTTGCAGTATTTCTGTGTTATCTTTTGAATTCTTACGCTTTTGCGCAAGGATCATTTTATTTTTACTGGTGTGCTCAAGCGAAATAAATTCAAACACTTGCGTGTCATAACCATACGCCTCTAATAAGAGCGCACGCAATCCATCGGTAATCATTTCCGCTTCTTGCCCTAAATGAATACCATGTTGCAGCACGGGCGCTAAGAGTGCGGGGCTTTTTAATTGTGGGCGAATCTGTTTATGGCAGCAGGGTGAACACATAATAATTTCAGCGCCCGTGCGAATTCCCATGTGCAACGCGTAGTCGGTAGCGGTATCGCACGCATGGAGCGCAATCATGATATTGATGCCCTGCGCCGAGAAATGCTGTACATCGCCCTGCTCAAATTTAATGCCATGCAGCGCAAGTTTAGTGGCGGTGTGATTACACAAATCAACCAACCCCTGACGCAATTCCACACCTGTCACTTGCGCATTAATCCCGAGCTGCGCACTAAAATAATCATGCACAGCAAAAGTTAAATAGGCTTTGCCGGAACCAAAATCCGCGATATGAACATCACCGCGATGTGCAAGCCCTGTAGCCTCTACCGCGCGCGCTAGTACTTCAATAAATTTATTAATTTGCTTCCACTTGCGTGACATCGCCGGAATGACATCGCCCTTTGCATCCGTAATACCTAATTCATGTAAGTATGGTCGATCTTGGGTGACAAAACGCTTTTTTTGGCGATTATGCGCATGCTCATGGGAAGAAGACTTAATGTCGTCACTGATCTCCGTTGCGCTAGATTCAGTGGTAAGTTTAATCATCGTTTTATTACGGTGTTTATTAATGAGTATCTTTCCTTTTTTACTGACAGTGAGTTGAATTTCCCACTCATCAGTCACCATATGAGCATTATAAAAATCAGTACCGACACAAGGATTAAGCTGTGCAACCGCCTCTTCAATCGCCATATTTTTAGTAATGTGATGGGTATGATAATCATATAAAAACGACAACAAGCGCTGTCCCTTAATAAGCACGGGGCGTAGAGTGATGCGCACCAACCCAGCGTCACTGCCTTTATATTTTGACAATACCAAGCGCTGCAAAGCACCCGCATTAAAAGCATGCAGACACTCCTGCAAAAATGTCTCTATCTCTACACTGGCACTACACATAAAAAACTCATGAGAGGAGGATGAAAACTATAAAATCGAGCGTCATTAACACCGAGCGGTATACCGAATTACCCCCGTATACGTTCAAGATGACTTCTTGTGAAAACCATCGCGAATTGACATGCCCCACACCCAATTGCGCGGCACAAAATAGCCTGCGGCATGAAGCTCTTTCGCAAAGAGATTGAATTCAGGCAAATCCAAGATAGTCGTTACTCCACCGTTTGGATGAAATGCAGTGAGCGGAAAACCCTCACCATTCATCATCTCCGTGTGAGTTAATGCGGCAAAAATATGGTTACGATGCGATTCAGCATTGTGATGCACACGGCGCAAGGCGGATGCCCCCGGCATAGCCGAATTTAATGCATTAATACAGCGCAGAATTCTGGGCGTTAAATTGCCCATATCTGGGTGCTCATTTTTTCCTGCCTCACCGGCATTTTTTCCCTGAAAAGTTCGGCTTAGATTACCCTTAGCTGCAACCGCGCCAGTGTTTGTACTCATATCAAGTACTTTATCTAAATTCGTTCCCGGTGCAAAAGTGAGACCCGGCTGAACGCCGCCGTGAGCTTTTCCAAAATCCAATCCCGGTTTTGAAATTTCTTTAACAGATTTACTATTGAGATTACCCCACTTAGGGCAAATGGCCATCAGATCATAATCACCCGTCATAGGTTTATTACCTGCGCCCACCTCTACAGACGTCATCACCTCGAGTGGCTCAGATTTTTCGAACATTAATTTTTTAGGATTAACACCCAAGCGTTCAGGGTAGACAGAAATTTTATAATTGGCGCCGCCGATGAATGTTGCTCTAAAAACAAATTCTTTGCCGTCTCCACTTCGATTCGCAAACAAAAAGAAATCCTTAGAGTCGGGAACAGGAGTCATTCTCGAAATCGCGCGGCGCGCAGGAGATTCAGCCTCGCGGTTTAATTGGATCGTCAATTCCTCCAGGCTTAAAACAAGAGGCACTTTACCAGCATGATTATGTGCGAGCCCTTTAACATTGGCTGCAGTGCCCTTGGCAGCTTTCTCTGGACTGGCGCCCACTTTACTGTAGATGCCAAGATAAGGCACAAAACCTGCCTGCGGCCCCCAATCTGAGCTTTTGCCTTTCACGTGAAAGTTTTTAGTAGGATATCCGCGTTCTATCCAACGCTGAGACCAAGGTCCCGTTGACCGAAAAATAATGACCTCATCGAGCTGAGCGGCTACACGTAAACAAGCAAACATATCCTCCCTCGTCATTCCGTTTTCAACATGATTATAAGAGGGCTCAAAACCTTCAATACGCATATATCACTTCCATTCATCAATACATTAAAAAAACGAGGGCATGCTCGTTGGCCAATTCGCTTACAGCCCAAAGCCTATTGATAAAAACGCTGCTCACTATCGGGTGAAGGCAGTACACAAGCATTATACCGACCAAATAACCGATAACGATTTAAGGCGATGCGATCATAAAACCAATTGCGACATTTTTGTGGAAAAATCTTAAAGACTATGGCGAATGACCACGGCAGGGGCAATTGCCGGACAATTTCAATGAAAGCGTCGCTTTTAGTAAACACCCTGTCGCCACACACCAATAACATGGTTTCAAAATGATCCAGCGGATAACCCCGTTGCTTTAACAGGGCTTGCCCTGCATCGGATTGCACCGCACACAATTTAAAAAGGTGTTGCGAATCAAAGCGAATAATAAATCGACTCCAATGGTTGCAGAGTTTGCATACCCCATCGAATAGGATGATTTGATCGTTTGGGTTAATAAGTGTCAAACCCTTGTTATCCATTACTCAGCTCTCTTTTGAATGACGATCCAGCAGCCACAACAACAATAACGGCGGAACTATTACCACGAGCGCAAATACATCCGCCCATACATGCAACCACGCTGACTTTTGCAGGGAGAGAAAAATATCCTGTGGAGCCCACAGCAATATTGCAACCATTAACCAACACCACACTCTGGCGTTTCGATACCGATTGCCCATATAGATTAACGCCAACATAAACAACGCAAAGGCTTGCAAGGTGGCGCCAAATAGCGCCACCCACCACAACTGCATAGCCTTGGCTTGGGCAATCTCTTGCTGAAATCCCAATTCGCCGATCATTGATTGATGGTAGTCGGCAAGTAGCGGCAGATGCCCGAACCACGTCATCACCAACCCCATTCCCAAATGACCAACGGCAACAGCGTACATCCACCACACCAGCCAAGGCCTCATATTGGTGTATTTCATCTTTTGTCTATAACCCCACTTGACCCAAATCAAATATTTCTGTAATTTCAGAATATACTGAAAATTGAGAAATTCCAATATGCCGATAACTGTCACTCCCATGATCCAATCCTGCATCCTCCACTTTGGTGAAATGGGGAGCCGCTGGGGGATTAACCGCACCGTAGGGCAAATGTACGCACTGCTCGTACTTCACCAAGAACCACTCTGCGCCGATGATATTACCGAGGCGCTCAGCATATCTCGGTCCAATGTGAGCATGGGCTTAAAAGAGCTCATGTCGTGGGAGCTCGTAAAGTTACAACATCGCCCTGGTGAGCGACGCGAATTTTATTCAGCACCCGGTGATGTGTGGGACATTGCCAAAACATTGATCGAACAGCGCCGCAAACGCGAAATAGACCCCACACTGTCCGCTCTGCGCAATTTATTGATCGAAAGCCCCGCCAATCGCGAAGAAGAATACGCTCAGCAACGTATGCGCGATATGCACGATCTCATTGAAATGCTCACCCTCTGGACAACTGAAATTCAACGACTGGATTCCACCAAACTCAGCACATTGCTCAAGCTCGGCAGCAATATAGGAAAAGTGCTGGATATGAAAGACCGTCTGCTCGGCAGTAAAAAAGAACCCGCGAGGTAAAGGTTATGCTCGAAACACTCATGCTTTCCCGTATTCAATTCGCAGCCAATATTTCATTTCATATTTTATTTCCATCCATCACTATCGCACTCTGTTGGTTTTTACTGTACTTCAAAATTCGCTACAACCGCAGCGGCGATGAAGTGTGGATGCGTGCCTATCGCTTCTGGGTAAAAGTCTTTGCACTTACCTTCGCACTAGGCGTCGTCAGCGGTATTACCATGAGCTTTCAGTTCGGCACCAATTGGCCAGGCTATATGGAAACCGTGGGCAACATTGCAGGCCCATTACTCGGATACGAAGTGCTCACCGCCTTTTTTCTAGAAGCCACGTTTTTGGGAATTATGTTATTTGGTATAGATCGTGTATCTAATCGCATTCACACGCTCGCAACCTTTCTTGTTGCGTTCGGCACCAGCATGTCAGCGTTTTGGATTATCGCGCTGAATTCGTGGATGCAAACCCCCACAGGGTTTGAGATGAGAGATGGTAAGGCATTTCCATTGGATTGGATGGAGATTATTTTTAATCCCTCTATGCCCTATCGTTTATCGCACATGCTAGTAGCCTCAGGATTAACTGCCGCATTTTTAATGGCGGGCTTGTCCGCCTATCGCCTACTAAAAGGCGATCACAAACCGGCACCTCGTCTTGCATTGAAAACAGCAGTATTTGCAGCAGCCATATTAATTCCGATACAAATTTTTTTAGGCGACCTGCACGGGCTAAATTCATTGCAACATCAACCGGCCAAAGTGGCCGCCATAGAAGCTGTGTGGCACACCGAAAAAGGCGCACCCTTGGTGCTGTTTGCGATTCCCGATAAAGAAACGCAAACCAATAAATTTTCTGTGGAAATTCCAAAACTGGCGAGTTTAATTCTTACGCACGATCCAGAAGGCGAATTAAAAGGTATCAATGAATTTCCTAATGCGCACCCACCAGTTGCACCTGTGTTTTATGGCTTTCGTATGATGGTGGGCATAGGTGTCTTAATGTTAGTAGTCTCGTGGGTAGGTTGCTGGCAATATTTTCGCCGTAAAGAAATATCGCCTTTCATGTTAAAAGTATTTGTTGGAATGACATTTTCTGGCTGGCTAGCCACACTCGCAGGCTGGTACGTTACCGAAATTGGCCGCCAGCCTTGGTTAGTAACCGGTGTGCTGACCACCAGCGATGCCGTCACCCAAGTACCTGCCGCTAACGTGGGTACATCACTCGCGATTTATTTAATTCTCTATGCTGTTTTGCTATTTGCGTATATTCGCACTCTCTTTGTAATGGCAAGAAAATCCGTACTCGTTGATCGCCCCGATGAAGTGGAAACTTTGCAAGAAAAATTACTGAGCACACAAAACACAACCATAGGGAGCCAATCATGACTGATACCAGCCTATTAACAGGACAAGATTTTTGGTTGCCGATTATTTTTATTGGCTTGATGGGGTTGGCATTTTTTATTTACGCCATTTTGGATGGATATGATTTGGGTGTTGGCATTTTATTACCAAAAGATTCCGAAACACAGCGCGACACCATGATCGCCAGTATCGGCCCCTTTTGGGATGCTAACGAAACTTGGTTAGTGCTCGGAATAGGCATTTTATTAATTGCATTCCCAAGTGCACACAGCATGATTTTATTTCACTTATATTTACCGGTAACCATCATGCTCGCCGGATTAATTTTGCGCGGCGTGGCATTTGACTTCCGTGCAAAAGCACCTGAAGATCACAAAGTGTTATGGGATAAGACCTTCAAAATCGGATCGCTCTTGGCCACTTTATCGCAAGGTTATATGCTCGGCATTTATGTGATGGAATTTGAACAAAGTCTTGTTGCCTACGCATTTGCCGCGCTCAGCGCCGTGTGCGTTACTGCCGCTTATAGTTTTATAGGTGCTGCATGGCTAGTCATGAAAACCGAAGGAGAATTACAAAAACGTGCAGCTTTTTGGGCACGCCGCTGCGGCTGGTTAATGACGTTAGGGATTATCGCGGTATCTATCGTAAACCCTTTGATTAGCGACACCATCTACAACAAGTGGTTTGGCAATCCATTGGTCATTATTTTATTAGTCATCCCAGTATTTTGTTTTCTTTTACTGTTTATTGTGGATCGCTACTTAACACTATTTCCTTACCCAAACGACTTCGGTTGCTGGATTCCATTTGCATCCGCGGTTATGATTTTTTTATTAAGTTTTATCGGCTTAGCTTACAGTTTTTTTCCTTACGTTGTACCCAACAAACTCGATATTTGGCAAGCCGCGAGCGCATCGGAATCGCTCATGTTTATTTTATACGGCACCCTAGTGGTATTACCAACCATTATTCTCTACACCATTTTTTCCTATCGCGTATTTTGGGGTAAGGCAACGCAACTAAAATATTATTAACGCCGAGCACTTGCCTACCGAGTATCCATCAGCAATCCACAACTGAAACTCTCATTTATGGACTGCTGATGGATGCATAAAAAGTCAACCCATTCACAAACCAGAGCAAACCGTGGAATTATTCATGGTGTATTCAGCTAATATAGATAGGCTGTGAGCTTCACACCAGTCCCGTTAAGGAAATTAACATGTCTCGTAAACATTTCGGTTCAGCCTTGCTTTTCGCCACACTTGTTTTCGCCGAGCAATCATTTGCTGATGGAGATCATCCGATGATTGCAAGCTATCCAGATGCAGAGATTCGCAAACAGCTTAGCATCGCTTACGAAGCATTTGAGATCCCCACCTCAATCGTTGACCTATCTAATACACCTCACAAATACAGCACCGTTGAAACAAAAGGAGATTTAACTCGTCATTTCTATCAGATAGAAAACGTTTCCAGCTTAAAAGTCTACGAAAACTATCTAGCCGCGATTCAAAAGCTAGGATTTACTATCACATTTTCTTGCAAATTAGATGGCTGCGGTGACGAAGATCAAGCCGCCGCATTAGGCGCATTAGTATCGGTTGAGGATAGCGTTTATAACGAGTATCGCAATCCATATTATATGGTGGCTGAAAAACAGAGTCCGCAGGGGAAAATTGTGGGGGCTTGGTTTATTGGCGCTTACGAAAACCAGGTTTCCGTGCAACAAGTTATTTCTGAATCCACACCGGTAGAAACATCGCTGATTAAAGTGGACCCGAGCTATTTAACCTCAACCACAAAGACAACCCCACATGAAAATGCAAGCGCCGATGAGTTAGCGAAAGATCATAAATTATTGGCTCGCTACCCGAATGCAAGCCTCCGCAAACATGAAAATATAGATTCGGAAACTTTTAACATTCCAAAAGCGCCCAATGCGGCGGACAAATCAGCCCTGACAATAACAGGAAACTTATCTCGTCATTTTTATGAAATCAATGATGTATCAACACGTAAAGTCTACGAAAACTATAAATACGCATTAACCAATGCCGGCTTTAATTTTTTATCCGAATGCGAACTGAATGAATGCGGGGATGAAAGCGCTGCGCAAAAACTGGGTGAAAAAATTTCTGTTGAAAATTCAGTCTACAATGAATATCGAAAACCCTATTATATTCTCGCTAAAAAATCAGACAAAGCCGGTAATATTTATGTAGCCTTATTTATTGGCGGCTATGAAGCCAATGTCTCAGTGCAACAAGTGATTATGCAAGAAAAAGGCGTTGAAACTGGCCTAATCAGTATTGATGCCGATTCACTTAAGCAACAAATTGATGCCGATGGTAAAGCGCTTATCTATGGAATTTATTTCGACACAGGAAAGGCAAGCGTAAAATCAGAATCAAAACCAACATTAGATGCTATTGCAGAACTATTAAATAAAAACAAATCACTGTTGCTCTATGTGGTTGGGCATACAGATGATACAGGCTCGGGAGCTGCCAATGTTGATTTATCACTTCAGCGCGCCACGGCGGTAGTCAATGAATTAACAACAACGTATAAAATTCCCGCTTCACGTTTACAGGCACAAGGTGTCGGCCCTTATGCGCCAGCAGGTAATAATACTAGCGACGCAGGTAAACAAAAAAATCGAAGAGTTGAACTCGTTAAACGCCTTCAATAAAACTCCGTCAAATATTACAAAAAGCACCATCGCCACCCAATAAAAAACCCGCGCTTTTGCGCGGGTTTTTTATTGGCCACCTGCTATAAATTAGTCGATTAACTACGCACTAAATTATCGCGATGAATTAATTCTTTATCATCCTGATAACCCAAAATCTCAACGATTTGACTGCTGGGCTTGCCGATAATTTTGCGCGCTTCATCGGCATGATAATTCACTAGTCCGCGCGCAATTTCTTTACCTTGCAGATCCACACAAATCACCATGTCGCCACGCGTGAAATCGCCACGCACTTCTTTTACACCGACCGGCAATAAACTTTTTCCCTGCTCACTCACAACACGCACCGCACCATCATCTAACACCAAGGTGCCACGCGTTTGCAATTGACCAGACAACCAGCGTTTACGTGCAGCTTGCGGCTGTTGTTCTGCCCACAAAAATGTACCCAGATTTTCGCCTGCCGCAATGCGGGTTAAGGCATCTTCAATACGCCCGCCGACAATAACGGTGTCAGCACCCGAACGCGCTGCTACACGCGCTGCACGCACTTTGGTGATCATGCCGCCACGACCTAATGCCCCACCCGAACCACCCGCCATTTGTTCAAGACGGGTATCGTCCGCCGCAATTTCGCTGAGCAATTGCGCATTGGGGTTATTACGCGGATCACTGTCGTACATACCTTTTTGATCGGTGAGAATCACCAATAAATCCGCTTCAATTAAATTCGCAACAAGTGCACCTAAGGTATCGTTGTCACCAAAACGAATTTCATCGGTAACAACCGTATCGTTCTCATTAATAACAGGAACGACATTTAAACTGACGAGCGTTTTTAACGTAGAACGCGCATTTAAATAACGCTGACGAGAAGAGAGATCATCGTGATCGAGCAATACTTGCGCGGTAAGCAAACCGTAACGCTGAAACTCAACTTCATAGGTTTGAATCAAACTCATTTGACCCACCGCAGCTGCTGCCTGCAACTGATGAATTTCCGTAGGGCGAGCACTCCAGCCTAAACGACGCATGCCCGCAGCAACTGCGCCGGAAGATACCAATACCAACTCAATACCTTGCAGACGCAACTCAGCCATTTGCTTTACCCAACCTGCAATGGCTACAGCATCTAAACCTTTACCATCGTTGGTGAGTAATGCGCTACCGATTTTTACAACCCAGCGCTTTGCCTGAGGAATTAATTGTCTTTTGCTCATAATTTTTTATTGTGTAAATTTGTAAAAATGACGAGAGCACTCACGCCATTAATGGTTGACGTAAATGACTTCTACGTCGTAATCATCGTCATTAAAGTTATCGTCATCGCCGCGAGATAAGCGCGCTTCACGCTCTCTCAATCGCAATTCTTCAATGCGATCACGAGCTTCTTGCGCCATTTGATTTTGCAATTCAAGCTCACGCTCACGCACCTCTGGATTTTCTTTTTCTTCTGCCCAAATCGCTTCGAGATGATCCATAATTTTGCCCGTCAACGGCACAGTGCCATCACGGTGCAACGCAGAAATACGGAATACTGGACCTGTCCATTGCAATTCATCAATAACCGCTTGGCATTTCGCTTCCGCTTCATCGGGGTTCAATAAGTCGATTTTATTCAGCAGCAACCAACGATCGCGCGTGGCGAGTGTCGGGCTGAATTTTTCTAATTCATTGGCGATAACACGTACATTTTCAACAGGATTAGTGTCATCCACCGGCGCCATATCCACCATATGCAACAACAAGCGGCAACGCGTTAAGTGTTTTAAGAAACGCACACCTAAGCCAGCGCCCTCTGAGGCACCTTCGATCAAACCGGGAATATCGGCGATCACAAAACTGCGATGCTGTTGCACTTTTACTACACCCAAATTAGGCACAAGTGTCGTAAACGGATAATCTGCCACCTTCGGTTTTGCAGAACTCACCGCGCGAATAAAACTGGATTTACCCGCATTCGGCAACCCGAGCATACCCACATCCGCCAAGACTTTTAATTCTAATTTTAAATTACGTTTTTCACCTTCTGTACCGGGCGATGTTTTACGCGGAGTACGGTTGGTGCTCGATTTGAAACGGGTGTTGCCCAACCCATGGAAACCACCTTGAGCAACTTTTAATTTTTGGCCATGCTCGGTTAAATCACCAAACACTTCTTCTGTATCTGTATCAATGACCGTCGTACCTACAGGTACTGGCAAAAATAAATCAGCACCTTTAGCACCAGTACAATCTTTACTGCCACCCTTCTCGCCATTTTCAGCGCGATACTTGGGCACAAAACGGTAATCGATAAGGGTATTGAGGTTTTCATCGGCGACCAAATAAACGCTGCCGCCGTCACCGCCGTCACCGCCGTCTGGACCACCTTTAGAGATAAATTTCTCCCGCCGGAAGCTCATGAATCCGTTGCCACCGTTACCGGCTTCGACATAAATTGGGGCTTCATCAACAAATTTCACAACCAACTCCAGAAGGACAAATACTTAACGCTAAAATAAAAAGCCCTATCGTGAACGACAGGGCTTTTTATTGTTCCTGGTGCCCACTGCAAGCAGCAAGCTTGGCTAGCTCGAACGTCAGAACTTAAGCAGGGATAATGCTTACGTATTGACGGCCGAAAGCGCCTTTCACTTCAAACTTAACACGACCGTCCACTTTCGCGAACAGAGTGTGATCTTTACCTAAACCTACGTTTACACCAGCGTGGAACTTGGTACCACGTTGACGAACGATAATGCTGCCGCCAGAAATCAATTCACCACCAAAGGCTTTAACACCAAGGCGTTTCGCTTCTGAATCGCGACCGTTGCGGGTACTACCGCCAGCTTTCTTGTGAGCCATTTTCTAAACTCCTAATAAATTGAAGGGGGTATTAACCGTTGATACCGGTAATTTTAACTTCGGTGAACCATTGACGGTGACCTTGACGCTTCATAGAGTGCTTACGACGACGGAATTTAACAATCTTCACTTTGTCAGCACGGCCTTGAGCGATAACTTCAGCAGTAATGGTAGCGCCAGCTACTACGGGAGCACCAATCTTGATATCTTCACCGTTTGCAACAAGGTAAACCTTGTCGAAAGTGACTGTGCCACCAGTGGCGAATTCGATTTTTTCGAGTTTAAGGGTTTCACCTACCACTACACGATGCTGCTTGCCACCGCTTTCAAAAATTGCATACAAACTCATTACTTTGCTCCAATGAACATTCGGACGACACGAAGTAGCTTAGCGATGTGCTTGGGCATTTGTGACTAGCGTCGTATACCTGTTTTCAGGGACGCGGATTGTATGCCAAATACATAAACTTAGGCAAGACATAATATAGCGGTATGTATGTAATTTCTCATTTCCAACACCTACTGCCCTTCCCCTAAATCAACTTCAGCTACTATGGCGATGACGCATCGTCAATTGGACAACAATAAACGGAAACTAGGAACTTTCAATATGAAGAAATCATTCGCCCACATTACAGGGCTTTTAG
>JACCDR010296952.1_pt1 | contig 58360 bp, 46 predicted proteins | sample 7446431 | NCBI WGS metagenome assembly JACCDR01 (sample SAMN15323443, study PRJNA562643) | freshwater metagenome | isolation source: river surface water | place: USA:Blue River Watershed | collected 2017-08-17 | reverse complement strand
ATGTTGGGTCAATGAAATACCAGCTTTGATAACATGGGCAGGAGAGGGGAAAAAATCTAGGTCATATTTGATACCTAGGTCACGAATACCAGACGTGTACCTCAAGCTAAAAACTTCCCCATTTGACTTCTCTTCTGCAAGAATACGAAATCGGTAATTACTGAAAATCAGAGATGTATTGGCAAATAGTTTTTCACTGAACAGGTGATTCCAGCGGAAAGTAGCTGTACTATTACCCCAGTCTAATCCTGCCTTGGTTCGATCTGAGCCGTCTTTTTGCCGTGCAAAAAATCGATCTCTGCCGAAATAGCCACTCAGATACACCTTATTTTTGCGTCCAAAGTCATAATTTACTTTTGCATTCAAGTCATAAAAATAATAGCCGCCATCTCCTTCTGGAATAAATGGACGTACTAAAGCATCAAGATAGGTTCTTCTGCCAGAAACCAGAAAGGAGGATTTGTTTTTGACTAGCGGCCCTTCCAGTGTCAGACGGGAAGAAATAAGTCCAATGCCACCTTCACCATGCAACTTTTCTTTATTGCCTTCTTTCATATTCATTTCAATGACAGAAGACAGACGGCCTCCATACCGGGCAGGGAAACCACCTTTGATGAGTTCGACGCTTTTTAGGGCATCGCCATTAAACAGCGAAAAGAAGCCAAACAGATGGTTGACATTGTAAACCGTGGCATCGTCCAAGATAATCAGGTTTTGATCCGGGCCACCGCCACGTACATAGATCCCTGTAGAACCTTCACTGCCTCTTTGTACGCCTGGCATGAGTTGCAACACTTTGAGTACATCTTTTTCACCCATGAAAGCAGGGATCTTTTTAATCTGCTGGATAGGTATCTCAATGGTACTCATTTGTGGAGTCTGGCTTACCTGGGTTTCTTTTTTTGCTGAAATTATGACTTCCTCTAATACGTTTTCAGAGGCTAATTCTATGTTCACTTCTTCATTTTTGCGTAAAGCTATGGTGCGTTGTATAGAAGCATAACCTACAAATGAGAATGTGAGTTGTACAGAATCTGCTGCTGGTAGCGTCAGGGAGTAGAAACCATAGGTATTGGTAACAGTCCCTGTAGAAGTACCCGGAAGATAGACACTTACACCAATGAGTAACTCGCCACTACCTTTCTCCCGAACATATCCACTAATGGTATGTTTGCTTTGAGAGAAACTGGGTAGGGTGAATACTAGGAAAAAATAGAGTAAAAAAAATTTTTTCATGTAATTAAAATATGGGTTTAAATAAATAAAAAAATAGATACTATTCTGGGTAATTGTCATAAAAGCTGAAAAAATGATAGTTACTATAGTCAAAAAATAATTATTGAGAGAATGTCATTGGACTAGTAACCAGCGAACAAAGCCAGGAATGTATTGGTGTTTGTGTATCAAATATTGTGCCATGAATGCTGCTGACAAGCTGAATGCCGCCTACATTGCAGCAAAATACTGCCTCAGCTTGAAGCAGTTGGGAAGGGGTGTATAATCCTTCACATACCTGTAAAGAAATTTTTGCGGCTTCACGAAAAATATGGGTTCTCATGATTCCTGCCACACAACCAGCTTCTAATGAAGGGGTATACAAGACATTGTCTTTCAGCCAGAACAGATTGGAGGCTATACATTCAGCCACAAAGCCTCTGACATCCAGTAAGATGGCATCATCTGCTTGGGCAGCCTGCCGGGCTATGCCAGCCATGACATAGGGTAGAGCCGAACATGTTTTGTAGGAAGAAACAGCAGAATACGACAATTTGACCTCTGTATAAAAAATGACCTTCTCTTTGATGCCTACTATAGGAGGTATCAGCGGGGAAATTGTACAGATAAAATCAGATTCGGAACAGGTGGGTGTATATAGGCCTCCCGATTTACGCCAAACCTGCAAACGCACACGGGCATTCATACCCAAGCCGCAGTCTTCTGCCAGTTGTAGGCTACTTTCTTGCAAATAGCTGGGTGTTAGGTTTTCAGGTAGCCTCATGCCTAGTGCATGTACTCCTGCTTGTAAACGGTGAAAGTGATCAGCCAGAAAGCGGATAGTTCCATTTTCCAGAAGCATGGTTTCAAATAAACCATCTCCATAGCAAAAAGCCCGGTTCTGTAAGCTTTCCAAAAAAGTTTTATCTTCGACTGTTGTAAAATTAAATACCGCCTTCATATACGCATTTCACCATTTATCATTATTTTTTCGAAGTAAAGCCATTAATCTGTAATATTGTCGGACACTTATTAATCGAAAAATACATTATATTTCTAATATTGTCTCCTTAAAAAGACGGAATATTCAAATTCAGCCACCATTTTTTATGAAACACTTAACGCTTACAACTCTGAAAAACTGGAAGGGATTGGCTGTCAGCTGCATGCTGACACTCTGCACCCACGGCGTATTTGCGCAGGCACAAGGGCAAACCAGTTCAGACAACCGTTGGTCTTTGCAGGAATGCATTGATTATGCGTGGGCTAATAGTTTGACTATCAAGCAACAAGACTTGCAAATGCTTAATAACCAGGCAACACTGAATCAAAGCAAACTGCAACAGTTGCCGACTTTAAATGCCTCTGGAAACTTTGGCTATAATACAGGTCGTTCTATTGACCGGTTTACCAACCAGTTTGTTACACAAACCTATAACTTTAATGGCTGGAATTTGAATGCAAATCTACCCCTTTTTGGCGGTTTGCAAACACGGAATACCATTAAGCAAAATACACTTTCTGTAGAGGCAAGCCGTTTATCCAAAGAACAATCCCAACAGGACGTAGGTCTGAATACGGTTCTGGCCTATCTAACGGTGTTGAACAATGAGGAATTAGTAGAAGTGGCTAAACTACAGGTACAAACTTCTCAGGAGCAGGTGAGCCGGACTGATAAACTAGTGCAAGCAGGTACACTGCCTATTAATAATCTGTATGATCTGCAATCACAACTGGCCAATGATAAGCTGAATCTAGTTAATGCGGAAAATAATGTGCGAATCGCCAAGGTGAATCTGATGCAAACGATGAACCTGCCTGTAACAGATGACTTTATAATTGAAAAAGTAAATATAGGCGATCCTATTTTACAGCCGTATAATAGTACACCAAGCAATATTTATCAGACAGCTGTAGGTACACAACCAGGTCTAAAAGCTTCTAAACTTCTCATTGAAAGCTCTGAGTATCGTATCCGAACAGCACGTGGAGGACTATACCCTTCATTGTCAGCTTTTTTTGGAGCTAATACCAACTATGTGAGTTTGCAAAAAACACAGTTTATTGGAGATGGAACAAATACTGTTGTGTATCAAAAACAGGAGTTTTTTATAGACCCGAATGGACAAGGCACTCCCAATATAAGATATGCAAAAGTAGAGATTCCTAATGGAACTTCTCGGGATTTTACTTACTTCCGCCAACTAGACTTTAACTTGGGAATGAATTATGGCCTTAACCTACAGATTCCTATCTTTAATGGCTGGCAAACCCGTACCCAAATCAGTCGGTCTATTGTACAAAAGAAACAGGCAGAGTTAGATTATGAGCAAGGTCAAATTACTTTACGCCAGAATATAGAACAGGCCTATAACAATATGACGGCGGCTTCTCAACGGTTTATTGCCAATCAGGAGGCAGTAAAGGCTCAGGAGCAGTCATTTAATGCCACCAAACTGCGTATGGAAGCTGGATTGCTTAACTCCGTAGACTTCAGCTTGGCTCAGACTAACTTAGGTCGTGCCAAAGCAAATCTGGTTCAGGCAAAATATGATTATGTTTTTCGGGTGAAAATATTAGATTTTTATCAGAATAAACCCATTACTTTTGAGTAAAAGCATATATTCGTATACAGAGAACTAATTTTTTTCTCTTAAACCACTACATTCTTTATTTATATCACATGGCTAAGAAGAAATCTAACCGACTATTAATTATTCTCGGTGCTGTCGTTGTATTACTGATTTTATTTGCGGTGGTTGGAAAACGTGCTGGCTGGATTGGCAAAGAAAAAGCTACTGAAGTAGAACTGGCCCAAGTAAAACAGACAACAATTGTCGAAAAAGTAAGTGCTTCAGGCAAAATACAGCCAGAAGTAGAAGTGAAAATCAGCCCAGATGTATCAGGTGAGATTATCCAACTAAATGTACAAGAAGGTGATTCTGTAGTACAGGGACAGTTACTATTGAAAATTCGCCCAGACAATTATTTATCTGCGGTAGATCGTGCCTTGGCTAGTGTCAACAATAGCAAAGCTAATCGAGCACAAAGTGATGTCGGACTGGCACAAGCTAAAGTAGAGCTAGAACGGACAAAAATAGAGTATGATCGGAATAAAAAACTCTACGACCAGAAAGTAATATCTGATGCAGACTGGGTAACTGCCGAGACCAACTACAAAGTAGCTCTTGAACGTGTAAATTCTGCTGTAAAATCTATAGAAGCCTCTAAATTTTTGATATTAAGTGCCGAAGCAGGCTTGCGGGATGCCCAGGAAAATCTTCGAAAAACGACTATCTACGCACCTGTGAGTGGAACCATTTCCAAATTAAATATAGAAATGGGAGAACGTGTGGTAGGAACTTCCCAAATGGCTGGTACCGAATTGTTGCGTATTGCCAATCTAAATAATATGGAGGTACAGGCCGATGTGAATGAAAACGATATCGTACGGGTAAATTTAGCGGATACTGTTCTTATTGAGGTAGATTCATATACCAATATGAAAAAGAAATTCAAAGGACTGGTAACGGAAATTGCCAATACAGCTAATAATGTAGGTACTGGTGCAGGTGATGCCGTAACAGAATTTCAGGTTAAGGTGCGTATTTTAAGTGACTCCTACCGGGATCTGAAAACAGCCAAAAGCAAATTATCTCCTTTTCGACCAGGTATGACAGCTTCTATTGAGATACTTACAGCCCGTAAAGATCACGTTCTTTCTGTTCCAATTTCCGCTGTTACCACCAGAACCAAAGATGGAAAAGTGAATAAAACCACTACGGAAGTAGATGAAAATCAGGATAAAGATAAAGATAAAAAAGAGGAAACAAAGCCCAACCGTGTCGAAGAGCTTAAAGAAGTTGTGTTTGTATATGTAAACGGAAAAGCTGAGATGCGGGAGGTGCGGACAGGTATCAGTGATTATGATAATATTGAGATTCTGAGTGGCCTGAAAGAAGGGGAACAGGTAGTGTCTGGTCCGTATAATGTGGTGGCTAAAAAGCTTTCAACCAATGATGTTATTGCTGTTAAAAAAGAAGAACCCAATAAAAAGAAACCTTAATAAAAGCTCCTACTATACCTAGGTCTGAGTTATATGATCTAGGTATAGTAGCAGTTATTCGCCTTCAACCAGCTCTTCCTTTTGTTCTTTTTTCTCAATCCAGAAATTATTAAATCCTTCGCCAATGTGCAGGGTAACTATGCCATATTGAATCATTTCCAGGATAGCCAGAAAATTGTAGATAACGGCTATTTTGCTCTGATTCAGTGATATAATTTCCGCAAATGAAAGACGAGTATCCGTTGCCAGTTGTGTCGCCAGCCACTCTTTCTGACCTTCTATTGTAAACGGATATTGGACAATGGTATGTACAGGTCGGTTCTGACTAATCTGATACCGTGTCAGTACCTTCTGGTATACCTTTAATAATTTATATAAGTCTAGATCCTGTAGTTCTACATCTACATTGCTTTTTTCGGCAATACCCTGTAGTTCTTTCAGTACATTGCCTCTGGTTTCACTATGGCTGCGATCTTCTTCCCATCGGGAAAATTCATGAATAACAGATTTGTATTTTTTGTATTCCAGCAGGTGGCGAACCAGCTCATCACGAGGATCTATTTCATTGCCTTGGTCATCAGTTTCTGGTCTGGGAAGCAACATTTTAGCTTTGATACGCATAAGTGTAGCTGCTACCAGAATAAATTCACTAGCTAGGTCTATATTTACGGCTTCTAGTTGATGAAGATACGTAAGAAATTCGTCTGTAATCCGGGAGATAGGAATGTCATGGATGTCTAGCTCATACCTTTCAATAAAAAACAACAAAAGATCAAATGGTCCCTCAAATAAAGGGAGTTTTATTTCAAAACTCAACGCAGTGGGTTGTTAAATAGATTATATACCCGAATACTGGAATTCGTACAAATAAGATACGCTACAAAAAAAATAATTTTTAGAAAATATTCATTATAGAAATATCACTTCTTCGATTACCTGAGCTTTCACTTCTTCATTCAACAGTTCAACAATTCTTGATTTCGCCAAAAGAAGTTCGTTGGCTAAAGAAGGCGAATTGATTTGCAAAAAAAGCTTTCGATCCTGTACATAAACCTTGTCGGTGCGACGGGCTATTGCCGGCCCCATTACCTGATTCCAGGCATAGACAATATGGGTTTCGTCAAATTTACTGCGTAGCCGATAAACCCGAAGTAAATCGTCAATAGCTTCTTTCAATGTATAATCGGTAGCTTTACGAGCTTTATCGGAAGTATAAGTGGATTTCATACATTAGCAAAGATAGAAAAATCAGTGACTATTTACAATCTATTTTATATTAGGCATACATACTCCAATACAGGGCTCTTGCTTGATTTGACTCTGCTGCCAACGACAAAAGCTATTTCTTAATACATATAAATAGGCATAAGTGTCCATAGAATTAAAAAAGTTACTATTTTTGAAGCTATGATGCCCAATATTCTCAAAAAAATAATATTCCTGTGAATTTCCCTGCTAGCATTACTGATACCGTAAACCTTCTGTCAAAACTGACGCTGCGACGGGTCTTGAACAGCATACAGGTAACGGGCAGCTATTATTGGTCACGACTCACCGGAAAGCCAATACATTGGGGATTGCCTATCAGTATTTCTTTTGAGCCTACCACGTCTTGTAATCTGCGATGTCCGGAGTGTCCTAGTGGACTCCGATCCTTTACCCGCCCCACAGGTATGCTCCAAGCGGATGTATTTAAACAAACCATTGATGAACTGGCAGATACATTACTATACCTGGTTTTTTATTTTCAGGGTGAACCATACTTACATCCACAGTTTCTGGAGCTGGTTCAATATGCTGCTTCCCGAAAAATCTACACAGCTACATCTACCAACGCCCATTATCTGACTGATGACAATGCCCGAAAAACCGTAGAGTCAGGCCTAGATCGGCTTATTATTTCGATAGATGGCACTACGCAGGAAACCTACCAGCAGTATCGGATAGGAGGCAAACTGGAGAAAGTACTGGAAGGTACCCGAAATATTATTCGTTGGAAACACAAACTAGGTTCCCAAACTCCGTTTGTGGTATTCCAGTTTCTGGTAGTGCAGCCCAATGAACATCAGATAGAAGAGGTATACCAACTTGCCCGTGAACTGGGAGTAGATGCCGTAGGTTTGAAAACAGCTCAGATATATGACTATACCAACGGCTCACCACTGATTCCTACACTAGACAAATACAGCCGCTATACCCAACAGGCCGATGGTAGTTTCCAGATAAAAAATCAATTACTGAGCCATTGCTGGAAAATGTGGCATTCCTGCGTCATTACTTGGGATGGGCGGGTGGTGCCTTGTTGTTTCGACAAAGATGCTCATCATCAGATGGGAAACGTAACCCAACAAACATTTCGTGATTTATGGCATGGTAGCCCCTATCAGCAATTTCGGAACATCTTACTTCAATCTCGGAGTAAGATAGAAATGTGCCAAAACTGCACAGAAGGAACTACAGTCTGGTCCTGACTATCAGCTGTATTCTAATTAAAAAAAAGTTTTTTTTGTAAAAAACCGTGTAAGGTTTCTTGTACACCTTTGTCTTTTTATGGCCTCTTTGACACTCTTTTAGTTGTGTAACTTACACCTTCCTCTTTTTATACAGGTTTAAACCCTATCTCTGTAACTACTTTAAACGTATAAGGTGTATTCATACATACATTCGTACAGCTCATATTCATACAGAGATATTTACTATATACACTGAGGAAATGGTATAAAACTATGAAACAAAACACGTATACTTTTCTTTTCTCTACACTCTTTATGAGTGTCCTGTCTACCAGCTATGGACAGAAAAACATTGCACCATTCTCTGACCAAGGAAAATTTGGTTTTAAAGATCATAACCATAATTTGGTGCTCATAGCTCCTAAATACGACATGGCCTATGATTTTCGAGAAGGTCTAGCCAAAGTTGTAAAAGATGGCAAAGCGGGATTTATAGATACTACAGGTCAAGAAACTATTCCACTTACCTTTCAGTATGTATCTTCTTTCTCGGATGCTTTGGCTCGTTTTGAGACCCCAGACGACAAATGGGGGTTTATTGATACCAAAGGAAAAGTGACTATTGCACCTAGTTACAGTCTGGTAACTTCCTTTTCTGAAGGGCTGGCTTTGGTAGAAAAAAATGGTAAAAAAGGTTTTATTGACAAACGGGGAGCCAATGTGATTCCTTTAATTAATGATGAAATTACTTTTTTCTCCGAAGGTTTAATAGCTGTTAAGCGTGGTGCCAAGTGGGGGTACATTGACAAAAATGGGAAAATTGTGATTCCATTTCAGTATGAAGAAGCTACTCCCTTTACTGAAGGCTTAGCTTTGGCCAAGAAAGACAACCGTTGGATCATGATTGATAAAAATGGTGCCAAATTGTATACATTATATTATGACGAAGTATTTCCGTTTACCCAAGGTCTTGGTATGGCTATGCGTGATGGTATGTTTGGCTACATAGACCGTACTGGGGAGACATTAATTCCTTTTGAATACGAATCTGCTATGCCTTTTGCTGATAGTCTGGCTCAGGTAAAGAAGGATGGTAAATATTATATGATTGGTACAATGGGACAAGTAGTCACAGAACTTCCATACGAAGAGGTAGCAGGCTTTTCCGAAAACCTAGCCAAAGCACGTCATAATAATAAGTGGGGTTTTGTAGATAAAAAGGGGAAAGTTGTCATTCCTTTTCTCTATGATGAGGTTTCACATTTTGCGGAAGGCATTGCTGTTGTAACACAGAATGGAAAGAAAGGTTGCGTCAATCCGCAGGGAAAGGTCGTTATTCCGATCGTATACGAGTCTATTTATCCTTTTATTGATGGAGTCGCCATTGTTAAGAAAAATAACAAGACTGGATACATAGATGTGAAAAACCGGGAAGTGATTCCTATTAAATACGATGATGTCTATGAGTTTTCGGAAGATGTAGCTACAGTAAAGCTAGGAAACAAATATGGTTTTATAGACAGAACAGGCAAAATTATCATTCCCATTGAGTATACCTCTGCACAGTTTTTTACCGATGGCCTAGCCAAGGTAGAACGTGATGGAAAAGAGTTTTACGTGAATAAAGAAGGAAAATGTGTGACATTCAAAGGTTTATCCTGTGAATAAATAGTAGTAAAACGTAAATGAATGGTCTGTCGGTAAAGCCGACAGACCATTTTATCTTCGGCTGTTATATGGAATGAGTACATATCCTATAATCATATCCGCCCGTGCTCCAGGAGGACGGTTATAGACAATAATCTCGTAGGCATTTTCGGTTTCAAAATGATTGCCTTCGAAAAAAGATTCGTTTAGGGTGCCATCGGGTTTTTTCAGCACATACCGAAAGTTGTAATAGCCTTGTTTCAACAACAGAGACCCTCGGTAGACTTCCTCACCTGTGTCGTATATCATCTGGTTTTGAGGGGTAGCCTGCCAGTTAGAAAGTTCACCCCAGATATACACAGGCTCCCGGACAGGCTCGGCTTTCAGCGTAAAATAGACACGTACATAGTCTGCTTCTATGTCACCATTGCTTAGTTCGTAGTGATCAATCAGGTATTGTCCATTCTGGTCAATGACTTGCGTATAGGATTCTCGCCCATGTGACTGGTTAGCAGCTAGATAGATTTGTGTCGTATCTTGTGCTGGCTTAACCCTACCCACATTTTGCCCAATAGAACGAATGCTTCGAATATCAAAAAAACGGAATTCATTCACGCCTGAAAAGTTGTTTTCTAGATTAAAATGTCGATATTCGGCTTGGTGCTTATCTTCTCGTACTACCGTGGGTGTCAGGTTTGTGAGGGCATTGTACCAGCGATAATTCTGGCGTATTACTACTTTTAGATTAGTCCAAGGGTTTCCTACGTTCAGGTTGCCATAATCAATTGTAAATTCTATTTGCTGATTGGTATTTCTTTCAACAATGCCCGTAGAGAAAGTAACTCTAGGTAAAATGGATAATCGGCTGTCATAGACTATAAAGCGGCGGGTGACAACAATATCTTTGGGATTGCCCTCGCGATAAACCATGGCTATATAATTGCCAGACAATTTTACCTGAGGCAATTCGATGCGTTGGTGGGTATAGTGGATGCGGGCATTATTGCTGGACAGCTTGGGCTGGTCAAAGATAAAATCATTGAATGCGGGCAAAATATCCATATCATTCAGGTTGGAGAGCTTCCAGTCTGCGTTGCAATGGTAAATACGGGCACGATAATAATGGATCTTGTCGCCTAGTTCGTCAAACTCAAGTACAAGTGGAATAGGCTGCCGTAAGGATACTACAGGTGGTTGTAAAGGTGCAGAGACTGGATCTGCCTCTGGAGATTTGGGGTAAAATAATACCGTTCGGATTTGAGGTTCATAAATAAAATCAGTGGTTTGAAGAGGTTTGTCTGAGGCAAAAGCAGATAAAACAGGCAAACAAATAACCAGAAAATAGGTGCTAACAATACGCATACTAGAAAATTCTATTATTCAATGAGGCAATATAAAGACTATAACGACACTTCTGGATCATTTGCATAGAAAAAACTATATTTTTTCTTTTTTCGGTTTTTAATGCAAAAATATGAGTTCTACCAGAAAAGAAATAGATTTGTAGCTTGGCTATTCTTCCCGTAATTTGACTCTTACTCATCAGTGAAAGATTGCATTGTTGTTATACCTACGTACAACGAGATTGAAAACATTGAGGCTATTATACGAGCTATTTTTGCTTTGTCTGGGCCTTTCCATATTCTTGTGGTAGATGATGGCTCTCCAGATGGAACAGCCTTAGAAGTAAAAAAACTTCAGAAAGAGTTTTCAGAAAGACTTTTTTTAGAAGAACGTATTGGAAAACTAGGCCTTGGAACTGCCTATATACACGGCTTTCGGTATGGCTTACAAAATGGATATGCCTTTATTTTTGAGATGGATGCCGATTTTTCACACAGCCCATCTGATTTACTACGCCTGTATGAAGCATGTTTAGTAGATGGATATGATGTGGCCATTGGCTCCAGATACATTACAGGAGTCAATGTCGTAAACTGGCCGATGAGCCGGGTACTCATGTCCTACTGTGCGGGTCGGTATGTACAGTTTATTACAGGTATGCCTATCCGGGATGCTACAGCAGGTTTTAAATGTTATAAACGGAAGGTACTGGAAACCATTGACCTGAACAAGATTCTATTTGTTGGATATGCATTTCAGATTGAAATGAAGTTTTCGGCATGGAAATATGGTTTTAAGATCAAAGAAGTTCCTATCATTTTTACGGATCGGGCCAAAGGACAATCCAAAATGTCTGTTCGTATATTTCGCGAAGCTATTCTGGGTGTTGTACAGATGAAAATCCGAAGCTGGTTTAAAAATTATACTACCTGATGCGGAGAAAAAGAGTAGCCTGAATATCAGTTTTTTAGAACATATTACTATTATACTTTTTTAAACCTGATCTGTGTCGTTTGGAAAACAATCTTCCAACGGTTACCTTCGTAATACTATTTAACCTTCTTTGTCCATGCAGCAATACCATGAGTTAATGCGTCATATTCTTCAGAATGGCGCACGGAAAGATGATCGTACGGGTACAGGTACGCTAAGTGTGTTTGGGTATCAAATGCGGTTTAATCTGGCAGAAGGCTTTCCATTAGTCACCACCAAGAAAATACATCTCAAGTCAGTTGTACATGAGTTGCTTTGGTTTCTGAAAGGCGAAACAAATATTGAGTACCTTAAAGAAAATAATGTCAGCATCTGGAACGAATGGGCAGATGAAAACGGCGAACTAGGGCCTGTGTATGGAAAACAATGGCGTAGTTGGACTGGTGCCAATGGACAAACCATAGACCAAATCCAAGATGTAATCCAGCAGATTCAAACCAATCCAGATTCCCGCCGACTGATTGTCAGTGCCTGGAATGTGGGAGAACTTTCACAAATGGCTCTGATGCCTTGCCATGCGTTGTTTCAGTTTTATGTAGCAGAAGGCAAGCTTTCCTGCCAACTCTACCAACGAAGTGCTGATGTGTTTTTGGGTGTTCCTTTTAATATTGCCTCATATGCCCTGCTGACGCACATGGTAGCTCAGGTGTGTAATCTTCAGGTAGGAGAGTTTATCTGGACTGGTGGCGATACGCACCTGTATCTTAACCATATGGAACAGGTAGAAACTCAACTCTCTCGTGACCTACGAGACCTGCCTGTGCTAAAACTTAATCCGGCTATTTCAGATATCTTTGCATTTACCTATGAAGATATTATGGTAGAAGGTTACCAGCCGCATCCGGCTATCAAGGCTCCTGTGGCTGTGTAACAGGCTTCCAAAACATGGCTGTAGGAAAAATGAACGGGCTTTTTTATACGTTCAGAACCTGTTTAGTCGTTTTTCTTTGTACAACCTAAATTTCATTGAATCTTCTTGCCTAGAAAATATATTTTTTTGCTTTCAGGACTTCTGGCCGTTCTGCTTGCTGGCTTAGGTGTGTACCTATGGCTAAAAAAAGATCCGATTACCCAAGCCTGGTCTGCTATCCCCTCACATGCCATTGCCGTTGTGGAGGTTGAACAGACGTCTCAATCCCTGGCAGACTGGCAGAAATCTGCTGTACACCAGTCTATTGGCTCATTGCCGTATTTTCAGATGTTAACCGAAAGACTGGCTTTTATTCGTCAGTATCCAGAGGTAGAAGGGTTGCTGAAAAAAAAGATGCTTGCGTCTCTGCATGTAACCACACAGTCCGACTTTGATTATATCTTTTTTATACCCCTAACCAGTACTGAAGAGGGTGCATTACAGGAAGTGACACAACGATTGTATCAGAATAAAGATTTTCGGGCTACTACCCATACCTATAGTGGACACACCATTACAGAAATAACCCACCAGGCAACGTCGCAGACCTTTTCTTTTCTTTTGTATAAAAATGTTTTCATTGGTAGCTATACGTCTTTTCTGGTAGAAGATGCTATTCGAACCCTTAGTCAAGGCTTTGTTTTTAGTAAGGGGCAATGGCTCCGTTGGCAACAGCCTGAGCAGAAACAGGGTCTGAATGTATATCTAAATTTACCTGCCCTGCCTCAACTGGTACAGGTAGTGACAGGAAAAAAAGCAAATACCGGATTTTTGCTGGAAGGAGGGCAGTTTGCCAGTTTTTCTGTAAATCAAAAAGATAATGCGCTTATACTGGAAGGAAAAACTTATGTTTCGGCACAAGAAGAGGCGAAAGAGTATCTTCATATTTTTGAGGGGCAGTCTGCCAGTGCTATGCAATGTGTTTCCCTGCTACCTGCCCAATCTGCTGTGGTTTATCATTGGTCGTTTAGTGATGCCAGTAGCTTTCTACAAAAAAAGAGAGAGTATGATGAAGCTCATGGAAATGCCAAAAATACCACACCTCTGCCTGACTGGGTGGGTAATGAGATGGCATTAATCTTGGTCGAAAGCCTTCAGGAAGAGCCGCATCGACTGCTAGTGGTACAAGCGGCTAAGCCTAAACAGGCAAATCAAGCCCTGAAACACGAAAGTGAAACACATGCAGCTGCCAATCGGGAATCGTATAGAGGGTTTACCATCCGGAAAATAGACATACGCAATTTTCCTGCGGCACTTTTTGGAGAAGAAATGAATGGTTTTGAGGAATGCTTTTATACCGTTGTGAAGAATTTTGTCGTGTTTGGCAACTCTATGCAGGCCGTTAAAACCCTGCTAGACGACCATGCGACAGGTCAACACTGGGTGGCTCCTAAAAATAAGTCACTGACTTCTTTTTTTATCGAAGTAAATATTGAACGAGCCTGGAGTATACTCCAACAACATGCGTCTACACACTGGCAAAGTTTGTTACAGCAGTATAGCAAAGAACTTAAAAGTTTTCAAAAGCTGACTCTCAGTCTTTCGCCACCACAAGACCAAGTCTTTGAGACCCGACTCGTGCTACAAAATCAGACCACGCCTGTGGGAGCCAACATTCAGAATCGGTATTTTTCTAGCTGGCATGCTACCGTTGATACATTGATCTCCTTGCCGCCCATGCTGGTTCGGAATCACGTAGACCAAAGTCGGGAGCTACTGACCCAAGATGCGGCTAATCAGTTATATCTAGTCAATCAGAAAGGAAAAGTTTTATGGAAAGTAGCCATAAATGGAGCAGTTTATTCTGATATTTTTCAGATAGATTACCTGAAAAACAATAAATTACAATACCTGTTTGCAACCAAACATGCCATTAATCTGATAGATAGAAACGGGAACGGGGTAGCTCCTTTTTCACTCCCTTTCCATGCCGCTACACCTCTGCATACCCTTACCGTAATAGATTATGAAAATAATCTGGATTATAGATTCATTGCATCAGATTTATTAGGAAACCTATATATGTATGACAAAAGTGGTACATTAGTAGAAGGGTGGAAGCCGCTGCCTACAGGCTATCGTTTGCAATGTGCCCCGAAACATATTCATCTACAGAATAAAGATTATTTTGTGGTTTTGCAAGCAAATGGTAAATTGACGGTACTTAACCGACGTGGACAACCATACGCAGGCTTTCCAATAGACTTGAATATACGGACAGAAAGTCCATTTTTGATCGAAGAAGGACATTCTCCAGCCGAAACCCAGATTATGGTGGTCTCTGAAAATGGAGAAGTGGTGCAGGTTAATTTGCTGGGTGACGTGACAAGCCGGAAACAATTGTCCCATACCACAGGGGATAATACGTTCTATTTGTGTGCGGAACCTCAGCAACGTGACTGGATTATTTACCGTACAGACTCCAGATCCATTGGAATACTGGATAAAAACGGAAGTCTTTTGTTTGAAACCGTTAGCCACCCAACCGGAAAGCAATATGTGCAATATCATAACTTTGGCAGTGGTTTACGGGTCGTATCGGTCACCTATGCGGCTACAAAACAGACATTTTTATATACACTGAATGGAACACTGATCGGAAACGAAGCATTTTCCAATCAACTGCCAATTGCCTTGATGTATTCTGATATATATGATAAATTATTGATTCACTCGGTTATGGCTCGAAAAGTAGAAGCACGTACGGTAAAAGTGAGATAGAACTTTCTGCAAAACAGGGCTAGCCTAAACTTTTTTATATGAAATACCTGTTTCTGCTGCTAATCCTATATGCCACTACCTTACCTGTCCAGGCCCAACATAATGTAGTATATGAACCTGCAGATAAAGAGGTGGTTGCCCGGATTGTCTCCCAACGGGATTCGTTGAGAAATCTATCTCTGCCCGAACGAATGGTTGCCATTGCTCGTCAGTTTCAAGGTACGCCCTATCAGGCAAAAACCTTGGAGATTACGCCAGAAAAAGAACAGATGGTCATAAACCTACGGGCATTTGACTGTACCACATTCGTAGAATCCATGCTGGCTTTGGCACAACTGATTGGGGCAGAAAGGCAGGACTTTGAGACCTATACAAATCTGCTGGCAACCATTCGTTACTACAAATCGAACAGCAGCAGTTACCCTGCCCGGTTGCATTATTTTACAGATTGGATGTATCGCAAATCCCTTCCCGGAGATCTGCAACTCATCAGCCAGAAACTAGGTGGTAAACCATATGTGAAAAGCATTAATTTCATGAGTACTCACCCGGCAGCCTATCCACAACTGGCCGACAAAAACAATGTAGCAGCCATTCAGAAAATAGAAAAAGACCTCAATACCAGACCTTTGTTTTATATACCCAAAGCCGATCTGGCCACACTGGAAAAAGGCATTCAGACGGGCGACATTATTGCCATCACTACTTCTATTGCTGGGTTGGATGTGGTACATACAGGTATGGCTGTTCGTCAGAACAACCGGATTTACTTGCTACATGCTTCCTCCGATCAGCAAAAAGTAGCAATCAGCAAAATGCCCCTGGCCGACTACCTGAAAGGCAACAAAACACAAACAGGAATCATGGTAGCTCGGCTTCAGGATCAGAAGTGGATGAAAACGAATGGGCAATAAATGATAAAACTTCTGCGTTCCTCCTCATATGCCCAAATAAATTTTATATTGCCAACTTAATATAAGTGGCAGTCTTTTCTGCAATTTGCTACTGGATTTAGTACCCATATTTAAAAGTATTTCTACATTTATGCGTCATCTTTTGGTCTTTTTTGCCTTTTTTCTATTTTTTTATCTGCCTGCTGCCAAAGCTCAGATTGTCAATCCGGCCAATAAAAAATTTAATGTCTATAAAATTAACATAGACCCAAACGCCACCAAAGATGGTATTCGGGGAATGGCCGTTTTGTTTAGTTGTGAATACTTTCTTTCTGATGCTGAATATAATGGCATGAAAAATAAGGAGGCAAAAGTTCGCATGACATTCTATGCTAGTATTGCCGATGCCAGCAATGAGCCTGTATATCAGGCGTATGATTTTGTGGGCTATAAAAAATACGCCAATTATGCGGCTGTTCATTTTGCCGATGAAACCATTCTAATGCCTCAAAACAAGGCGCAAGGCTTACGTAGTACAGGTATAGAGTTATTTATTCCTTTTGCCCATACATCTCTTCCCGAAGGCAACAGCACCATAAAGTTTTCACTGAATGCCTACAATGAGAAGGCAGGACGTTTTGAGAATATTCACACCCAGCCTGTGACAGTTACCAAGCCAGCTACTTATTCGGTTTCCCTTCAGCCACAGCAGATTGTGGTGCTGGACAAGGCTGGCAAACGCCAAGAAGTAGGACAACTGGAACAAGACTTATTTGCATTGCCCAGCTCTAAAAAAGAGGCCAAAGATATGGCTTCATTTGCCAATGTAGATGTGCGAGATGCCTTGCAGTTTACATATTGTGAAGGAGATGTGATTCGACTAAGGCTGCAAAAAAGTACAGAAAAAGGATTGATTCGGGACAATAAACCTCGTCTGTTGCGTACCAAAGAAGGAAAAAGTCTGCCTAGCTTTGACAATTCGGTGGCTCTGGCAGGTGAATGGATATTTGACACTAAAGCTACCAAAACTTTTACCCTGAAAAACCCTGCAACAGAGATTGTTTTAAACATAGAGAAGTACAAAATCCCAGCAGTACAACTATCTGCCTTTAAAATAAATCCCTTTGCCAACTACCAAGGTGTGGCCGGAACCTCTGTTTCGTTTGAGTACAAAACTTCTGTTTCCGCCTCACTACCACCACTGACTGCTTGGCTAGCGTATCAGGCAAAAAATGCCGAGACATCCGTCACTATCCTGCACGGTAAAATTACCAGTGGTGATGCCAAAGCTGATTCTACGGGAGTGGTGGTGCTGAATAAATCTTCTGCTGGGGGCAAACTGGAAGTTTTTTATCCCGCCTATCAGATTGTTCTGCAAGACCCTGAGGTACGGCAGCAACCCTCCAAGCTTTTTTCCTTACAGATACATCTGAGCAAAAATCCCTATGTGATTTCACGGAAAGAAGCCAAACAAGATCTGACTGTTCAGACGGTTCGGGAAGCTATCTTGCCCATTACCGTAAAACTTAAAGATACCTTGGTGAATGGTGTACATGGTGCAACTGTGGCAGTGCCATTTTCTCTTCCTAAACTTTACTTTGAAACCCATGAACAAAAATACCTCGAAATACTGGATGGAGGCAAAGAAGGAAAGGCAACCGAGTTGCTTCGTCGGATGTCTGTCCTTACATCAGAGGTAAAAGGATTCAATACCACCAGCAAAACCGCCGTTTATTACCAGATGAATATACCCAAAGGATCTGTACGATTATTCCTGCCCTATACCTCTCTGACCAAAATCGAAGAAAAACCACTGCCCTTCCGTGTGGCAGCATATGTGAGTGAGGGAAACAGCAAAGTGTCTGTGGGAGAAAGCATTGCGGCCATTCAGTACCAGATTGATCGGAGCAAATTGCGGTTTGTGTCCGTAGGAATTGCCAATATCAAACTCAAACAGGCGAACACAGGTTCTATTGTATGGCGGATTCGTTCCAAAGACAAAACCTTGTATGAGTCTAAGCCTATTCCGCAGCAAAAAAGCATTGAAAACCTGTATACAGATGCCTTTTACATCCATGAAGACGATGTATTGATTGTGGAAATGCTAAAAGGTTCGGATCCTGCTCAAATGAAAGTAAATGCCCGTTGGGAGAAACCAGTCAAAACCCTGACCAGCGGCGAACAAATAGAACTCAATCTAACCAAACAAACTGATGCAACCGACGATGGTGATACCAAAAGCCTGACCATTACGTATACGGCTCAGTAGCAATAGATTACCAAAGAATAGGAATGGCTGAAGTAGTTTTCTGAAACTATTCCAGCCATTTGATCTTTTTAGCTAGTTGTATTTTTTTGCCTCTACCTATTTTTCTGTTTAAAAACTCGTTGTATCTTTGGGTTGCCTTTCAGAAAGGCGGCTGCTCATACCTACCCATGTCAGACATGTGGTACCTCTTTTATGCAATTGATCCTCATTGCATGTGTTTGTCTATTGGCTAGACGATACAATTACTCTTTTTACTTTTCTTTAATCAGTAAGTTTCTGTCTTGTCGTTTTCAAAGAAAGCAGGCTAGAGATTTATTTTTATGATTGTATGTTTTGTATGAAACGAATTTCTTCTTTTCAATATAGTCTTGAAAATCCGTATGGCATTCCTGTAGACATATTTGCGAATGCAGCGGTAAAAGTCGAGAAGTCGGCTGTGGACGAGTTGCAGCAATTTTTGCACATTCAGCAAACCCTGGAAAATATCCACAAACATGACCCTGACTTTTTTGGAACATCTGATTTTGGTATTGGAAAAGTAGCTATTACGCCTGACTTTCATAAAGGATCAGGTATTCCTATTGGTACTACATTGACTACCAAAGGATTTATATTGCCACAAGCCATTGGAAAGGACATTAACTGTGGCATGCGTTTGTATGTAACCAATCTATCTGAAGATCAAGTACGTTCCCAGTTGAAAGCCATGACACAACGGATACGCCACATTTATTTTCAGGGTGGACGTGAATTACCTGTGACCCCACATCAGAAGCAGGCGTTGCTACAATATGGTTTGGCCGGACTGCTCGAAACTGCCCATGAAACAGCTGGAAAAGGACTGTGGCAGTTTTACGAACGGGGTGGTCAGGAAGCAGATCTTAGTCGTGTCATTGATAAGGGTTCAATGGTTGCGAATGGAATTTTCTCAGGATTAGCTAATTATATGGCTATTGATTATATGTCGTATGATGCCCAATTGGGATCTATTGGTGGAGGAAATCATTTTGTAGAAGTGCAACGTGTGGCAGAGGTCATGGATGCCTCCATTGCTTATCAGTGGGGTATTAAAAAAGATGCAGTGGTTGTCATGATTCATACCGGATCAGTCAGCATTGGTTATCCAACAGCTTTGGCTTTTAATGATTATCTGACACAATTATACCCCCAATCACTGCCTAAGCCAGACAATGGCATATTACCCTTACCCTTGTCTGAAAAATATGCATCGTATGTAAACGAGTTCTTTACAGGTTTGTATAATGCTGCCAATTTTGCCTTTGCCAATCGGCTATTTCTCGGTCTGATGATGCATCGGGTATTTTCGGAGTTTTTTGGCGAGGTAGATTTTCAGCTACTCTATGATTCTGGCCATAACATGGTTTGGGAACAGGAAGTGAATGGGGCAAACTGGTTTCTACACCGCAAGGGAGCATGTCCAGCACGAGGAGCAGAGCAGTTGCAGGAAACACCATTTGCCTGGACAGGTGAGCCTGCTTTGATTCCCGGCTCGATGGGTTCCTCATCGTTTATTCTGGCAGGACAGGGTAAGACAGAAAGCAACTTCAGTGCCAGCCACGGAGCCGGACGCAGTCTTTCACGAGGTGAATCCATGAAGTATGATGATCATGCATTCCAGAAATTCTTGCAGGAGTTTCATATTATTACACCTATCAATCCAGATAGCCAGGAAATTAAATCCCGTCGGGACATTCTGCAAAAATGGCACGATGAGCTGAAAAAAGAGGCTCCATTTGCCTTCAAACCTGTGCAACCAGTAATTGATACACAGCTAGAAGCAGGATTAGTAAAGCAAGTGGCAGAAACAAAGCCTATTTTTACAGTGAAGGGATGATTGTATCTTCTGAAACCAGCCCAAGCCGTCACGCCCGTTTGGCTCGGAGGCGGCTTAGGGTTTCGGGGGTCATATTCAGGTAGGAGGCTATGTATTTGAGGGGGACTCGGCGGAAAAATTCTGGATAATTAGTCAGGAATGAGTGATACCGTTCCTGAGCTGTTTGGGTGCGTAGAGCTATGGTTCGTTGCTCACTGAGCAGGTAGTAGTTTTGAGTCAACACCCGGCCAATCAGATTAAATTCCAGAAAGTGATGGTAGAGGTTTTGTAGGCAGTCGTGAGGCAAGGAGATAATGACAGAATCTTCCAGAAGTTCTATGTTTTCATAGCTAGGCTTTTGAGAATAGAAGCTATATACCGAAATAATCATATCATTTTCCTTCATCAGCCAGGATGTTACGTCTTGGCCGTCGTTGAAGTGAAAGGCTCGTGCCAATCCTTTTTCAATGAAATAAAGTTTGTCACACACCTTTCCTTCGGTTAGTAGCAAGGTTTGTTTAGGTAATTCTTCACGAATGCTTTGCTGGATAATGGCCTCTTTCAGTTTTTCGGAAAGAGGGTAAATAGACTGACAAAGTTGAAAAAGAGCAGTATACATAGGCGGTAAGATATAAAAAGAGAAGTCAGGGTCAAACTGCCATTGTTGGTATGGCTCAGTTTTTTCCTGACTTCATTTTTAAGCAGCGACTCTTGTTATTTTTCGCTGCGGGCAATAGGTGAGGTTGTAGTGGTTTTGTTAACGATTACAAACAATTGTTTCAGGACTGAATCTTCTCCTTTTGCATCCTGCTGGATATTGCGATCTAGCTTAATGTCAGGCTGGATGCTGTGTTTTTCCAGGTCATCTTCACGGTTAACAATAGACGTAGAGATGTATACTTTAGCAAAGGTATGAGGCAGATCAAAACCAACCAAGTCTCCGAAAGATACTGCCTGACAAGCACCATTTTCTTCACCTGTAATCACACCCACATGGTAGTCTTTGCACAGTTTAACCAGCATGCTGGCGGCAGAAAAAGTAGCTCCGTTGGCTAGGATGTATACATTTCCTGTAAATTTAACGTCATTATTTTTAATGAAGTGGTGTTTGCTGGTAATCTCTACTAAGTCCCCATTGGCAGCTCTGTTGATGCGGGCTACGTACGATTTCTTACTGAAATTCTTAAGCATTACTTCAATGAACGATAACTTTTTCTGCTCTTTCAAAAACTGACTTGACTTTACCAGAACCTTGCTTTCGACGTTGATGGGACTGATGTAGCTGAACAGCAGGTAGGCATTGTGTACCAGTCCACCAGGGTTGTCACGCAGGTCAATAATTAGGTTTTTGATATTTTGTTCTTTCATCTGTTTGAAAGAACTTTCCAAGAATTTGTTGTAAGTGGCATTGACTTTCTTATTATCCGCATTATAAAACGTATTGATGTCCAGATAAGCCGTAGCGTTTTTTTCGTCCAGTATCAGGCGACGATCTGCTTCTCTATCAGAATTAGCTAGGTTAATGGTACTGCCAGCTACTGCGCCTACTTCCTGGTCATATACTTGTCCGTTTACGGCACGATAAGTAATTTGATAGGTATCTGTAGGTTTGTACAGTGTCCAGTACAGAATATCGAATGTAAATACATTCTCTAATTGTCTGTATCTGGAAGTAGTCAGGTTCGCATCCGCACTTAGCAGAGGCATCATCTTCAACAAAACCTCTTCTACTGCTATACCATTGATGGCCAGAATCTCGCTTCCCAGTGCTAGTGTGTCCAGTGACGCTGAATAATCTTCCCGGATATAGGCTTTATTGTTTTGCAGAGCCAGTCCCAGAGGAAAGAATTTTCCACGTTCAGACACATAATTAACCAATGATTCATGAGACTCAGCATATAAGTGACCGTCTTGAACCATCGCAATCAATCGGCGAACCGTAGCAAGGAATTCATTTTCGGTAATTTTGCTTACGTACAGAGGATTTTTTTTGCTTTCCAGATCTGCCACAGCTTCTGCAAACGCTTGATGAAAAGCTGTGCTATCTATGAAACAATACAGACAAGGATGTGCGTCTTTTAGTACGGCTTCCAGTAAGTATAAGTCCTGCACACAATCTTTCACATCAAACCGTACCAGACTTTTCTCATAGGTTTCTGCACTATGGTTAATAGACCGATTAGCCTGAATTTGTTGGGCTTTTACTGGACTCAAACTTAATGCTATGTAGACGGTTGTAAGTAGAATGCGAGCCAATTTCATACGTGTGCAATTTTTGGTTGTAAGTGTCTGTTCTTGTAACCATATATACGCTTTTTGACTAAAAAGTCACCTAAATTAGATAAATTTCACAATTTTTCGAAACCTTTTTGTAAGTATCTGATTGTTAGTTCTTTTTTTTTGAAAAACCATGTATTTTAGTGCCAAGTTTTATTTTTTAGAAAAAAAAATAATGATTTTTCGTAAATTTTATGAAGAAATATGCCTTTTTCCTTATTTTTTTTCTGTGTAAGATTTTTGTAGGATTTGCACAGAACGCTACTGAAGCATCTATTATTTCAATAACTAAAGAAATTCTACAGGCTGAAACGGAACGCTTTGGCATGATGACCACCAAAGATATAGTAGGCCTTAAAAAGGTTTTGGCAGAGGAACTAACCTATGTGCATTCCACTGGTATGTTCGAAACGAAAGAGCAGTTTATCGAATCGTTGCGTACCAATAAGATATTGTACAAATCTATCCAGGCTCGTGATGTGGTTGTGCGGGTGTATGGTTCTACTGGTATGGTAACAGGTATTGCAGCTGTAAAGGCTTGGACAAAAGGCAAGGATGTAGAGATGCAGGTACGTTATACAGAAGTATATGTAAAAAAAGATGGGATCTGGCAATTGGTGGGGTGGCAGTCTACTTTATTAATGCCTTGATCATTTTTGATGAATACTATTATTTATTACTCTTCGCTGTTGTTTAATTTATTTTCATTGTATCACAAAATAATTTGTACCGTTTTTATGAGATCATTGGTTTTACTTTGTTGTGTTGCTTTTCTAACTTTTACTTCTGTGTTGGCTGCAGAGCTGACTCCGCCGGATGAAGGTATGTGGTTGCCGTCGTTGATCGGTAAGAATTATGAGGATATGAAAAAACAGGGGTTCAAGCTTACGCCACAAGATATTTATGACATTAACAATGCCAGTCTGAAAGATGCCATCGTATGGTTTGATGGAGGGTGTACCGCCGAAATTGTTTCAGACAAAGGACTACTATTCACCAATCATCATTGTGGCTATGAGGCTATTGCATCACATTCTACACCGCAAGATAACATTCTGGACAATGGATGGTGGGCAAAAAATTATAGCGAAGAGAAACCTGTTCCTGGACTTTGGGTACAAATTCTGGTGCGTATGGAAGATGTGACCGATAAAATCGTACCACAGCTTCAAAACCTAGATGAAAAAGCTCGGGCTGCCAAAGTAAATCAATTGGGTTCTGAAATTGCCAAAATGGCTACTGAAGGAACCGGATATATAGGTAGTGTACGGGAATTTGCTAAAGGAAATGCCTATTACCTATTTGTTTTCCAGAAATATGACGACATACGTCTGGTAGGTACTCCACCGCAATCTATCGGAAAATTTGGTGGTGACACCGACAACTGGGAATGGCCTCGCCATACTGGAGATTTTTCGGTATTTCGTATTTACGCAGGTGCTGACAACAAGCCTGCAGCTTACAATAGTAATAACGTACCCTACAAACCTAAAAAGTCACTGGCAATTTCGCTGGCAGGTATTAAGCCAGGAGATTTTACGATGGTATTTGGATTTCCTGGTCGGACGAACCGATACGAGACCTCTATGGGTTTAAAGGTGGCTATTGAAAAGGTAAATCCGGCTATTGTCAAAAACAGAGATATACGTCTGAAAGCCTGGAAAGAGCAGATGGATAAAGATGTCGCTACTAAACTAACCCTGATTGCAGAGTATGCCAATATTGCCAATTATTGGAAATATTTTATTGGGCAGACCGAGCAACTCAAACGACTCAAAGTTTATGATCACAAACTAAAAGAAGAAGAAACATTTAAGGCTTGGGCAAAAAACAAGCCAGAGTATGCCTCTTTGTTTGAAGATTGGCAAAAAGCGTATGCTGCCTATGAGCCTTATGCCTTACATCCAACGTGCATTTCTCAGGGTATTGTGGGAGCTATGATTTCAGGTATAGTGATACCTTTGTCACAGGCTGAGGCTTTGTTGAAGGATAAAGAAAAGAATAAGGAAGCATTGGTAAAGTTAACAGAGAAGCTGAAAAAAGGTGCGGATGAATTTTACAAATCATTTAATCTGCCCTCTGATGAGAAAATTGTAGCTCAGATTACACAAGCCTTTTATACAGATATTCCCAAAAATCAGCATCCACCTATTCTGGCAGAGATTTTGGCTAAATACAAAGCTACTACTACAGAAGAATCGTTCCGCAAATTTGCTGCGGCCATGTATAATACTAGTGCCTTTGCAACCAAAGAAAAATACCTTAAGCTGCTGGATAATCTTTCAGAGAAAGCTTTAACAAAGGACTTAGCCTATCGGTATTTTAAAGGGTTTATGGTTAACTATCAGAGTAACTACCAGCCATTTGTCATAGCTTTTCAGGAGGCTGATAAGAAGCTGTCTCGTTTGTATATCAAAGGTTTGGCAGAAATGGATCCGGCACGTGTACCCTATTTTGATGCTAACTCCACCCTCCGACTCACCTATGGAACGGTTCAGGATTACTCGCCAAAAGATGCCATTAATTATGACTATACTACTACGATGCAAGGAGTAATCGAAAAGTATAAGCCGGGTGATTCGGAATTTGATCTGCCACAAAAATACCTGCAATTGTATGAGAAAAAAGATTTTGGACGTTATGGCGATAAAAACGGTGATGTAACGGTTGGGTTTATTACCAACAATGATATTACAGGCGGAAATTCTGGAAGCCCAGTGTTGAATGCAAACGGTGAACTGATCGGCTTGGCGTTTGACGGCAACTGGGAAGCCATGTCAGGTGATATTGTGTTTGATAAAAAATACAAACGGTGTATCAATGTAGACATTCGATATGTACTCTGGTGCATTGAAAAACTAGGTGGCTCTGATTTGGTTAAAGAATTGAATATAAAGATGTAAGCAAATCAAACAGATACAAAAAAGCCCTGTAAATTTCTTTGCAGGGCTTTTTTGTACATAGATTTTACAACCTTATTTTTGTTTAATAATTGTTTCCAGACTAGATACGACTGAAGTATTAAACCAGCCTACAGGTTTGGTCTTAGAGCCAGGGGTTTTGTTGATAAAATTGGTTTTGATATTTTCTGGTGGACGGGCAAATAAGCCTTCATTGTTAATTTGTCCATCTGCCTGTACAAGAAAAAATAATGTTTCTTCTGTTATTGACCAAATTTCCACACGTAGTACATCACCAATTTTGTAGGGATCTAGAGGGTCTGTAATACGTTCCTGAATAGGAGGAATAAACCTGAATCCATCGGATATATTTAACTGGTCTATGCCAATGCCATTTGTGGAATAATTTAATAATTGAGGCTGAATTTTATCATTACGATAGGCTTTTATCCAGTAAAAGTCTTTTTGACCTACAGAATCCTTACCAAAAAATTTTGCATAATATCCAGCTTTAGCATCTCCAGGCCCCTCCTCTCTTTCATCATAGGTAATGCTATCCACTTTGACAGTAAGATTAAGGCTACTAGTAGCTACAAATGTCTCGTTCTTATAAGTGACCTGTAGTAGAAATATATCACCTACTTTACCAATACTATCCTTTCCAATAGGTGTCCAAGAATATATACCATCTTTTTTCGTATCATTAAAAAGGTATTCCTTATTTGTAGTCTGATTTTTAAGGATGATCTGAGCTCCTGTAATAGTTGGAACATCGCCTTGATAAAAGTACGGCACTGTTTGTGTTAAACGGATAGTTTGTTCTTGAGCCCGATTCGTAATGAAGCCATCAATTACTAGCTGAGGGTCGCTGGGTGTAACAGCTACCTCAATCACATCTTCGCAAGAAGATAAAAGCAACATGCTACTAAGCAATGATATATATAAACTGATTATTCTCATATATGTATCTAGAAATAGGTTCAGAATTTGAAATTATAGGAAACGGCTGGTATCAATGAGCCAACTACGGAATAACGAACAGCTTGGGTTTTGGGTACGCCTTTGTCTGCATCTCTATAGCGGTAATCGGGGTTTTGTTGAAAATAAATAGAAAATGGATTACGTCGGTTATACAGATTGTATACTGAAAATACCCAGTAGCTTTCCCATCTTCTTCCCTCCTTTTTTCTATTCTTTAATGTTGCTGATACATCCAAACGATGATAAACAGGTATGCGAGAGTTATTGCGTAGCTGGTTCGGGTCTAACGGTGTGACAGGTAAGTCGCGAAACTCTGCACGATTGGTATAAAAGGTAGTGGGGGTGCCTGATTGAAATATGAAATTAGCTGCTACATTCCATCGGGTATTTATGGTATAGTCAGATGTGATACTCAAATTATGACGTCTATCAAATCTATTGGCAAACCAATTACCACCATTAATGTGTGTACCTTCTAGACGGCGTTCTGTGCGTGCTAGCGTATAACTCACAAAACCTGTCAGTTTACCTTTGGCTTTTCTCAAAAACAACTCTAGGCCATAGGCTCTGCCAATTCCTTGTAGCAAGTCGCCTTCTAAGTTAGGGTTGAGTAGTAAGTTAGCTGCATCTACGTAATCCAACTGGTTTTGCATTTTTTTATAATATACTTCTAGCGAGGCTTCAAACATATCATCCTTAAAATTGCGGAAATATCCTAGTGCAACTTGGTCAGCCAGTTGTGGTAGGATATTGTTGGTACTAGGAGTCCATATATCCAAAGGAGTGGAGGCTGCCGTATTAGATACTAAGTGGATATATTGAGATGTTCTATTATAACTGGCTTTCAATGAACTTCTCTCATTTAAAGAAAGATTGGCAGAAAAGCGAGGCTCAAAGTTTCCATATGACTGGATCGTCTCCCAGTTTCCGGCTTTGGTAATAGCATAAGGAGGACGTGTAAAACCATTAGGTTTGGTAGCGTACGTGTATACATCGCCAGGGCCAAGATATTGGAATAAAGAATACCGTAACCCATATTGTAGAGTTAGTAAATCTCCTATTTTTTGCTCGTTGTCTATGTAAAGACTATGCTCTAAGGTATATTTCTTATCAAGATTACGTGTAGTATCCGTTTCGCCAGTAATGGTCGCATTTCCTGGCCGAAAATCATATAATAGACTTTGCGCACCAAAACGCATGGTATTTTTAGTATTGAGATAATATATGAAGTCTGTTTTTAAGCTATAATTAATTATATTTGAATTCCAATCAAAGGTGGATTCTTGTTGGGTATCCCTGAATCCGAGAAAATAATCGTAGTTGCTGTAGAATCCTGTGATATTCATAAATAGTTTATCATCAAATACATGGTTCCAGCGTGCTGTAGCAGTAGTACTTCCCCAGTTAAATCGAAACGCCTCTGCACCAAACACATCCCGCCCAAAATAGCCTGACAAGTAAAAAGTATTTTTGTCATTCATGATATAGTTGACTTTGGCTGTCAGATCATAAAAATAGAACTTGCTGTTTTTTAACTCTTCATCTTTCAGAAATGGTTTTGCGAGCACATCTATATAGGATCGTCTGGCTCCGATTACGAATGAAGCTTTATTTTTGACAATTGGGGCTTCTAGGGCTAGCCTGCTGAATATAGCTCCAATGCCTCCCTGACCAGAGAAACGTTTGTTGTTTCCTTCTTTGGTACGCACATCCAGGATAGATGACAAACGTCCGCCATATTGAGCCGGAATGCCACCTTTGATCAGTTTTACATCTTTTACAATATCAGGATTAAAAACGGAAAAGAAACCAAACAAGTGAGCTGAGTTGTAAACAGGAGCTTCATCAATTAAAACCAGATTCTGATCTATACTACCTCCTCGAACATTAAAGCCAGTAGCTCCTTCTCCCACAGTACTGACCCCCGGCAACAGCTGAATGCTACGAATCACATCTACTTCGCCGAGAAAGGCAGGAATTTTCTGAATAGTTTTGATATCCAGCTTATTGATACTCATAGATACATCTTTTACATTGGCATCCTTACGTTCGGATGTAATGACTACTTCCTGAAGAGAAATGCTTTCTTCCTGAAGTTCTACATCATGTTTCTGATTGGCTTCCAATGCAATGGCTTTGGTAAAGGTCTGATAGCCTACGTAGGATACGCCAAGGGTATACGAACCTTTTGGCAATGTAAGTGAGTAAAAACCATATTCATTGGACAGAGCACCAATGGTAGTACCTTGTATAAATACAGTCACACCAATAAGTTTTTCTCCATTCTTGCTATCTGATACATAGCCACTAATGGTAAACTTTTCCTGGGCAGTTACCGTTTGTATACTAATTAGGCAACTACAGAGAAAGACACAACAATTGAAAAAAAACTTCATAGCTTAGATGGGTTTAAAAATAGATCACGATATGAAAAAATAAAGGTTTATAAAGCTACATGTTATATGTCAAATTACCATATACTATTTGGACGAAACGTCGAATTTTTAGGTTGAATGGTTGTTTGATATGCGTGAATTTTCTTTCATGATTATCTGTCTACTAGAGATTTTATCTGTTCTTTTGTTTGTGTTTTTATGTAAACTAGTTGTATTTATTTTGTATCTTTCCTATAGTACAAAATTTGTATCTACACACTGGGTATTTATGATAAAGCCTATGTGGATTCTATTATTTATTATTTTGCTAGACCTATCTAAGCTATGCCTTTTGAAATAACTTCTGAATATCAGCCTACAGGTGACCAACCTAAAGCCATTGATCAACTGGTAGAAGGATTGCTGTCTGGCGAACCTGCACAGACTTTGCTGGGAGTAACAGGCTCTGGTAAGACTTTTACAGTAGCCAATGTTATTCAACGTGTGCAGCGTCCAACCCTTGTTTTAAGTCATAACAAAACACTCGCTGCCCAACTTTACGGGGAGTTTAAGCAGTTTTTTCCAAATAATGCAGTCGAATATTTTATCTCCTATTACGACTATTACCAGCCTGAAGCCTATATGGCTACTACTGATACCTATATTGAGAAAGACCTGATGATCAATGAGGAAATTGACAAGTTACGTCTTTCTACTACTTCTGCTCTGATGAGTGGACGAAGAGATGTGATTGTTGTCGCTTCTGTATCTTGTATTTACGGTATGGGAAATCCGGAAGAATATAAAAAAAGCATTCTTAAGATCGAACGGGGCCAAACCATGACCCGACAGACCTTATTGTTTTCACTGGTAGATATTCTGTATAGCCGCACTGAAGCAGAGTTTACCCGAGGAACGTTTCGGGTGAAAGGAGATACCGTTGACGTATATCCTGCCTATGCCGATTATGCCTACCGCATTATCTTCTTTGGAAATGAAATTGAAGCCATTCAGCGAATTGACCCGCAGTCGGGTCGGAAACTGTCTGACCAGCCTGCTATTTCGGTTTTTCCAGCAAACTTGTTTGTAACTGGACGAGATACGCTGAACAGTGCCATGAATCATATTCAGGATGACTTGGTGGCTCAAATTCGTTTTTTTGAAAAAGAATATAAAACCATGGAAGCCCAACGCATCAAGGAACGAACAGAGTTTGACATGGAAATGATGCGGGAGCTAGGCTATTGTTCGGGTATTGAGAATTATTCAAGGTATTTTGATGGCCGTGAACCTGGTACAAGACCTTTTTGTCTGTTGGATTATTTTCCAGATGATTACCTGATGGTCGTAGATGAAAGCCATGCAACTATGCCACAGATTAAGGCCATGTGGGGTGGTGACCGTTCCCGGAAAACATCTTTGGTCGAATATGGATTTCGGTTGCCTGCTGCTATGGACAATCGTCCGTTGACGTTCAATGAGTTTGAGGATCTGGCTAGTCAGACTATTTATGTGTCTGCCACACCCGGTGAATATGAGTTACGACGGTCAGAAGGGGTGGTGGTTGAGCAGATTATCCGTCCGACAGGTTTGCTAGATCCGGAAATTGATGTACGCCCAAGTCTGAATCAGGTAGATGACCTGCTGGATGAAATTGAAGAACGGGTTAAATTGCAAGAACGTGTGCTAGTAACAACCCTGACCAAACGTATGGCAGAAGAATTAACCAAGTACATGGACAAACTGGGCATTCGATGCCGATACATTCACTCAGAAGTGAAAGCGTTGGATCGGGTTGAAATCTTACGGGAGCTCCGGCTGGGAGTGTTTGATGTACTCGTAGGTGTAAACCTGTTACGGGAGGGGCTGGATTTGCCTGAAGTTTCGTTAGTGGCCATCATGGATGCAGACAAAGAAGGTTTTCTGAGAGATGTCCGTTCTTTGATACAGACCATTGGCCGGGCTGCCCGAAATGACCGTGGAAGAGTAATTATGTACGCCGACACTGTGACTAAATCCATGTACAATGCGATTGATGAAACAAACCGTCGCCGGAATATTCAGCGGGAGTATAACCTGGAAAATGGTATTACTCCACGAACAGTCGTCAAATCACGGGAAGCTATTATGTCGCAAACATCGGTTGCTGATTCTCGGAAGGAAGCCAAAAACTATTATGTAGAAAGTGAAGAGGTCAACCTGGCAGCAGATCCGATTGTAGGGTATATGAGTCGAGAACAGCTGGAAAAATTAATTCATGAAACGCAGAAAAAGATGGAAAATGCCGCTAAAGACTTAGATTTTGTACAGGCAGCTCGGTATCGGGATGAAATGCAGGAACTGAAACGACTCCTGAAAGACCGGTCGTAGTACATCTCTACCTGTCTAAATGGGATGCCTTAGCTTAGGCAAAAAAGCGTGAGACTAGAATTTTTTAGGAGAGACAGATTTAAAAATATTGTTTTTAGTACCTACAGGTTTGTACTTTGGCGAAAGATACTATTTTTGACGGGTAATCTTTTCACACACGACTCTAACACATATGAACATAGTAACCCTAACACTCAATCCAGCTATTGATAAAAGTACTTCGGTAGAGAAAATTACTCCTGAACAAAAGCTTCGCTGTGAGAATCCTACCTATGAAGCCGGAGGTGGTGGTATTAATGTATCCAAAGCCATCAAACGATTAGGTGGACACTCCGTGGCAATATTTCCAGCGGGTGGTTCTGCTGGACAGATGCTGGGAGATTTGCTGGAAAAAGAATCAGTTTCCTGCCAGTCTATCCCTATGCAACAATGGACACGGGAAAATTTTATTGTCGTCGAAACTGCTACCAATGCTCAATATCGGTTTGGTATGCCTGGTGGTGCTGTTACAGACGCAGAAGCACAGGCATGTCTGGATGCAGTAAAAGTCGCCCAGCCTGATTATCTGGTCGTCAGCGGAAGTCTTCCTCCTGGATTATCCGATGATTTTTATGCCCGTGTAGCCAAAATGGCCAAACAGATCAATGCTCGGTTGATTCTAGATACTTCTGGAAATCCACTCAGACTGGCAGCCAATGAAGGCGTATACCTGCTGAAACCGAACCTGGGCGAACTGAGTAAGATGGTAGGAGTGGAGTCGCTGGAAATGAATCAGGTAGACGATGCGGCTATGGAAATCATCAAAAAAGGGGATTGTGAAGTAGTGGTTGTATCACTGGGGCCTTCTGGAGCATTGCTGGTTACCAAGGATGGGTACGAACATATACCAGCTCCGCATGTACATAAGAAAAGCACCGTAGGAGCCGGAGATAGTATGGTGGCAGGCATGACTTGGAGTCTGGCTCAGGGAAAATCGTTCAGTGAAATGGTTCGAATGGGAGTGGCGTGTGGCTCGGCTGCCACCATGAATCCCGGAACCGAATTGTTCAAAGCCCAGGACGTAGAAAAGCTATATCAATGGATTTCTTCCTATAGCAATCGTTACGCATTGAATTTTGATAATTAATAGGCTTGGAAACTAGCTGTAAGTGAGCTAGATGTTTGATTATCAGGTAGTTTTTTGGTGGAAGACCTGTGTAATCCCTAGGATTTATGCAAAAATACACAAACGATAGGCATGAGTCATTTAATTTTGGCAAAGGTTTTCGTACAATGAACGATTATGGAAGACCTTTGCCAAAGTTTGTATAAGGCTAAACAGCAGTTTAAATTAATTGTATGGCGTTGAAAAGGCGGATTTTTGAACCCGTCAATTGGTGAAGGCACAGCCCAAAAGACACTTTACTGCCTATAATAATGAACTTAAACCTAACGTGAGCTATGACTTTTAATCGTAAAATTCTTTAAGATAAACTGGCTAAACGAATACTAATGGCATTTTTGTGTGCTTCCAGTTCTTCGGCGGCAGCCATTTGTTCTACGACAGGCCCAATTCTGCGAATGCCAGATGGAGAAATTTGCTGGAAAGTAATTTTTTTCACAAAGCTATCAACCGACACACCACTGTAGGCCCGTGCATATCCGTTGGTAGGCAACGTATGATTGGTACCTGATGCATAGTCTCCGGCAGCTTCGGGTGTATAGTGTCCCAGAAATATAGATCCTGCATTGACAATCTGGTCTGCCAAGGCTTCTGCCTGATCTGTAGCCAGAATCAGGTGTTCAGCGGCATATTCATTCAGTAAGGCAATAGCTTCTTCGGTGGTTTTGACCAAGATAGCTTTACTGTTTTCCAGCGTTTGCAAGGCCATACTCATCCGAGGAAGTTTCTCCACCTGTTTTTTTAGTTCCTCTTGCGTTTGTGTGATAAGCTTTTCACTAGTAGATACCAGCAATACATGACTGTCTGTTCCATGCTCTGCCTGTGATAATAAATCAGCAGCTACAAAAGCTGGATGGGCCGAATCATCTGCAAAAATGGCTACTTCTGAAGGTCCGGCAGGCATATCAATAGCCACACCGTCCTGTGACACCATCTGCTTGGCCGCAGTTACATACTGATTGCCAGGGCCAAAAATCTTATATACTTTGGAAATGGTTTCTGTACCATAGGCCATTGCCGCTACGGCTTGTGCACCGCCTACCTTATAGACTTTACGGATGCCTGTCAGATAGGCTGTATAGAGAATTGCTGGATGAATCTTTCCTTCTCGATTGGCTGGCGTACAGAGGATTACATCTTTGCAGCCTGCAATCTGAGCAGGAATACCTAACATCAGGACTGTTGAAAACAAGGGAGCCGTGCCACCAGGAATGTATAAGCCCACCTTCTCAATGCCTACACTTTTACGCCAACATTTTACACCTGGCATAGTTTCAATCACCTCTGGTTCTGATACCTGTTTGCTATGAAACAGTGTAATATTATTGTAAGCTACCTGAATAGCCTCTTTCAAGGCATTGGTCAGCAGTAAAAACGACTCCTGAAACTCCTCTTCTGTTACCTGCAAATGGGTTAGCAGTACTTTATCAAACTGATGTGTAAAACGAGAAAGAGCAATATCGCCTTCTTGCCTGACCTGAGCCAGAATTGGTTCTACCCGTTGCCGGATATCAGCTGAATTTATTACTGGACGAGAGGCCAGGGCTGGGAAATCCTGCGCAGAAGGATAGGATATAAGTTGCATGGATTGACTATTGAAGTTGGGGTCACAAAATCATCTTTTCGATAGGAACTACTAAAATGCCCTGGGCTCCAGCTTCTCTTAGGCTATCAATAATTTCCCAGAAGTCATTTTCCTTGATAACCGAATGAATAGAGCACCAGCCTTCTTCAGCCAGCGGCACGATGGTTGGGCTTTTCATGCCAGGCAGAATGGACTTAATATGCTCTACTGCATCATTGGGGGCATTCAGAAGAATATATTTATTATTCTGGGCTGTCTGTACCGATTTAATACGGAATATGAGCTTATTTAAAAGCTGCGTACGAACGTCACTTAACTGCGAATGGGCAATCAGCACAGCTTCGGAGCGGAAAATGACTTCTACTTCTTTTAATCCGTTGCTCATCAGGGTACTACCTGAACTCACAATGTCACAGATAGCATCCGTCAGCCCAATACTGGGAGCTATTTCTACCGAACCACTAATTTCATGAATATCGGCCTGTATGTCATTTTTCGATAGAAAATTAGACAAGATCCGTGGATAAGAGGTTGCAATACGCTTGCCTTGCAAATCCGTTAGATGGGTATAGTCTTCACCACGTGGAATAGCCAGTGACAAGCGACATCTGCTAAAGCCTAACCGATGGATCAGATTTACAGGCTGATTGGTTTCTACCAGTACATTTTCACCAATGATACCAATGTCGGCTACGCCATCGGCTACATATCCAGGAATATCATCGTCGCGGAGAAACAGAAATTCGGCTGGAAAGTTGGATGCTTCCGACTTTAGCTTTCCTGTACCATTATTAAACTGGATGCCACACTCACGAATTAAATTAAGCGAATCCTCACTAAGCCTTCCTGACTTCTGAACAGCTATACGAATAATCTCAGACATGAACTAAAAACTGCAATAGATGAGTAAAGTATTTTATTTCGAATAAGGTTGTTCATTCGGGAAGCAAAGGTAAACAAAGAAATGGTTGTGTGTAAATTCTGACAAAATAATATCTTTGTTTCTGCCAATCATAATTCTTAAAACAGAAAAGAGGAACCTTTGCCGTCACAAATATTTTAGACACTTGATGCCGATTTTCTTCATATAGACTACCTATGAAACAACCCAAATTTTTCTCTGTAGAAGAATCTTATGTAAAAATTACGGCATTCTGTGCCTATCAGGAACGTACACAAGATGAGGTACGTAAAAAACTAGTTACTTATGGATTGACAGAAGATGAGGTAGATCATTTGATAGTCAGGCTTTTACAAGAAAACTATGTCCATGAAGAACGATTTGCCAAAACCTTTGCCGGAGGAAAGTTTCGTTTGAAGAAATGGGGTCGTATCAAGATAAAAGCTGAGCTAAAAGCCAGAGGTCTGTCTAGCTACTGTGTCCAACAAGGACTCAATGAAATTGACCCAGATGAATACTGGACTACACTGCTAGAACTGGCAGAGAGAAAAAATGCTTTGGAAAAAGAACCGAATACGTTGCTTCGTAAACAAAAAGTGGCTCGTTTCCTGATGGGTAAGGGTTATGAACAGGATTTGATCTGGGAAGTTATTGAAACGGTTGTGCAAGATTGAAGAACTATGCGTATGAGCAGGCAGAGATCTGGATAAACAACCCCATGATCAACTAATGGACAATTAACGTAATCTTAATGTGAGTTATGGATTAAAGCCTACTACCGTTTCAGCTCGTCAAAATTACCTTTTAGCCGATAGCGAAGCAGTACTCTCTTGCCTGAGGTTTTTTCCAGCAAAGGCTGAAGTATTTTTTCGGCATTGATCCGTGTCTGATCCAGAATACCCATTTCTAATGCGGAGGCTTTGATTTTAGATTCTGCTACTTTAAAGGCTTCTTGAACCATCATGGCCTCTTCATCTGCATTTTGCACATCATAAACTTTAGACTGGTCATGATTGATTCGGTACGAACACAACTCAGGCTCAGGTAAATAGGCTATTAGGGTATCTCCGGTAAAAGACAGATCTGAGTCTTTTATTTTGGTCAAATCTATACAGCCAACGGCTTCTCCTTTGACAATGAGTACAATTTTAGCATTATCCAAAGGAATCGTAAAAGGTATCCATGCTTTTAATGTTTGATTCTCGATCAGCTCTCTTTTTTTCTCATATTCCAGAATATCTTTAAAATTATATCGGACAAGTTCGAGCTTTCCAATGCGGTTAATTTCCTGTAAAACAATCGTTTGTGTAATTGTAGCTGGAATAGGCTGGTCAGAAGATTTGGCAAAAAAACGATTGTAAATAGCAATGATTCCCGCAATTAGTAAAACAAAAACTATAAGATTGATAATCGAACGCACGTTACATATGGCTTAATTCCCGAAGGAGGTGAAGAAATCAGGCAAAGGAACAAAATACTTTTGATACAACCCATTCTCAAGGGTTCATTTCATACCGATGATCCCAAAACAAGTTATGCTTTAAAACGGTATTATGATTGATTAAAATATAAAAAGCCACAGACAAATGAGGTTCTGTGGCTAAATATAGTCAAAACAGGTTTAAAAATAGGTGGACTATGTTAAAATAGTGGGTTATGGATAATTTATCTGGTACTATGAATAAATGACAGATTAGTTATGTGAATACATCCATTTGACAGCATGTACAAGTGAATGAAATGTTGCTACTTTTACAGTTGGTGGCTTTTCTGGTAATGTCTTGGTTTCAAATAATTGCCATTCGGCCTCTGTACCTGAGAATTGTGCGACATATTGCAGTCCTTCTTCGCTTGCAGCAGACAGCCACTCGTTGACAAGCCATCGGTTAATTTCAGACAGAACAAAACTATAGCGGATGGAGTAGCTATCTATAAGCAGACGAGTGCAGTTGTATTCTTTAATCATGTCTAGGCATTCGCCGAACCCCTCTTGTACTTCATTGAGTGTGAGCTGATTGGAACAGCTTACATATAACCATTGATTCACTTTATCAAAGTAAACCACAATATTTTCAGTATTTAGCTTTAGTTTCATAGTAACACTTATTTTGTCTGCACGGATAGTATTAATTTGTGTCGTAGTTATTGATTAATACTACTTTACCAGAGAGGTGAATGCTATTTTAGACTAATGCTGAAGTGTTGTAGACCAATCTGGTATTTACTAATATAAACGGTATATTAGAAAAGGAAGTATACAGAATACCCACAAAAACAAAAAGCAGACCTTGAGGTCTGCTTTTGTACCCGAGGCCGGAATCGAACCGGCACTCCGTGAAGGAACACGATTTTGAGTCGTGCGCGTCTACCAGTTCCGCCACTCGGGCATATCTAGAAAGATTTTCAAAACGGACTGCAAAGGTAAATGTTTCTGGACTTTACACAAGTTTTTTAGCATAAAAATTCTTGTTTTTATTTTCTAGTACCCAAACAAATGCCTACTTTGGCACTGATATTGTCCAGAAACTGAATAGAAAGAAAGCTTTTTTTGCTTGCTATGTATACAGATACGTTTAGAATTGTGCCAAATTATTTCTTGTTTTTTTTTCTTGGTCTCTTTACTGTCTCTGCCCAAGAGAAGCTTGCATCGCCATTACCTCAATCACCCATACAGATAGATTTTAGTGTGGCAAAGCAGTATACAGCCCTGAAAATCAACAATCGAATGATTGATTCACTGCATGTGGGTTCTTTTTTATCACGGCCCAATAAAGGACAGGTTCGGCAAAGTTTTCAGAATGCACGTCTATCTGGGCAGCCTAAGGTATATCCGTTTGAGTACCAATATTATATACAACCATCTCCTGATAGGAAAAAATACCTGTTGTACCATTATGATTATAGTCAGCCAGTATTAATGGTTGTGATCAAAATTCTGGATGAACAATGGAACACGCACCATTCAGTACAACTTCCGGTAGATGATGGGCTTACGAATCATGGATACTGGATTGATAACCAAGGGTATATTTATGCCATTCATACCAATACAGAAAATGCTATTTACCTGATGCGATACCTGCCTGCTACCAATGAAGCAGAATGGCTGGAAGTTGGTGCAGATGTGACACATCGCAATCGGTTTGTGCCTTTTTTTGGAGGAGATCAGCTGGTTTTTGTCGCTAATATTGTAGAAGATGCGGCCTTCAATTGGGAAGGTGTGTTGGTGAGTACGTTTGATTTTCAAAAGAAAAGAGTTACAGATATCTCTTTGTACACGCCCCCTCATACTAGCCAGAAAAGTAGCCAGAAATTGGCTACTGGAAGATATGAGATTGTGTCGTTTGCCATAAAAGACGGACAAAAACTGATCTCTTTGCAAAAGGGAGCTATTCTTGCTAACCAATATATCTATAATCCGTATGCAGTACTAACACCACTAAATTGGACAAGCCGCAAGCAACAGGTACAGTATGGTGAAAAAATCATCTGGCAGATCAGTGAGTTGGGTAAAATAACCGAAAAAACAGACACAGGGTCTTGAATACGATTTGATATAGGAACAAATGCATTAACAATGCTTCAAATAGTAGCTTGAGTGTGAAAAAATATATAAATTCCAATATTACCGTCAAACAAGCTAGTCTTTCTTTCACATTGGGCTATGCTTTTAGTGTGGGAAGGTAACAATCATTACTTTTTATACAACTTAATACTAAAACCTGTGAAGAGTCTTTGCAGGTTTTTCGGTTTTTCATCCTACTTTTGTAGAGACTGGTTTTCAATAGCTATGCTTGCATTTTTCTTGTTTCTTATTCTTTTGTTGACCTACATGGTGTTTGCTGTGTATGCTGAACGTAAAATTTCTGCCTTTATTCAGGATAGGGTAGGGCCTACAGAGATAGGACCTTTCGGGGCTGGGCAAACCTTGGCCGATTTGCTGAAGTTATTGCAGAAAGAAGATATTGTTCCAGCTAAGGCAGACAAATGGCTGTTTCTGGCAGCTCCAGCTATCATCTTTACCGCTGTTTTCGCTGGTTTTGCAGTGATGCCGCTTACACCAACCTTGCAAGGATCGCAGGCTGCTACAGGGGTTTTTTACTTGCTCACCATTATCTCGATAGATGTGATTGGGTTGCTTGTTGCTGGCTGGAGTAGTAATAATAAGTACTCATTGCTGGGTGCTATGCGTTCAGTGGCACAGATTGTATCCTATGAGATTCCGGTGGGGTTGTCTGTGGTGTGTGTGGTGGTGTTTTGCCAGACACTTGATTTGCAGCAAATCTGTTATCAGCAAGGTATTTACATGCATCAGGCAGATCCAGAGGCTACAGCCTATTTGTTTGGTATTCAGAAATTAGGAATAGATGTTTCACATATTGGGGGAATTCTGACTTGGAATGTGGTAAAAATGCCTTTGTTCTTTCTGGTTTACCTTATTTTTTTTATTGCTACCCTGGCCGAATGTAACCGGGCTCCATTTGATATTCCAGAAGCTGAATCGGAACTCATTGGCGGCTTTCATACAGAGTATTCAGGTTTTCGATGGGCTATTTTGTTTCTGGCTGAGTATGGAATGATGTTGTTGGTATGTTTTTTAGGAGCCATATTGTTTTTTGGTGGGTGGAATACTCCTTTTCCTAATATAGGTTTGGTGCGGCTGGCCGACTGGACCAGTGGTATACCAGGCACGGTATATGGCACTATTACAGGCGTTTTTTGGTTACTAAGCAAAACCTTAACAGGCGTGTTTTTGCAGATGTGGATTCGTTGGACTTACCCACGACTACGAGTAGACCAACTGATGAATCTATGCTGGAAGGTGCTTACACCAGCTTCTTTACTTTTACTTTTACTATCAGCTATCTGGAGATTACTAGGCTAGTTGTTAGAAATTGTTTTAAAACGGCTTCTTAGGAATAAAAAGAATGTATACCAACTGATTATAGGGGAATGGGTGCTACAAATTCATATTTTGGACATATTTGGGAAGGAATTACTTCTTCTTGGCAAGGATTGAAATTGTCTATGAGGCATATCCGGAATGCTAAAAAAAGCCGGACACCTATAGGCATCATGGATGAAAACTATTTTGAACAGGAAACGGGAGTGGTTACGTTGAGATATCCTTATGAATCGTTGCCTGTACCTGACAATGGCCGCTATCGGTTGCATAATGAGATGGAAGATTGTATTGTGTGTGACAAATGTGCCGAAATATGTCCCGTCAACTGTATTGATATTGAAGCGGTAAAATCGTCGGAAGAAATACGCAAGACCTCTGATGGACACTCTGTTCGGTTATATGCGGCTCGGTTTGACATTGACATGGCTAAGTGCTGCTTTTGTGGGCTTTGTACTACGGTATGCCCTACAGAATGCCTTACTATGACCAAAACATATGATTTCAGTGAGTTTGATGTGCAAGCCATGAATTACCACTTTTCAGACTTATCTCCAGACGAAGCTACCACCAAACGGCAGGAGTATGAGGCATTCCAAGCAGCCAAACAGGCTGCTAAAAATACACCACCTGTTGCCGACATACCCGCAGAGTCTGAAAAAGTAGCTCCTACTTCTGGCAAACCTGTGATGAAAAAGCCAATGATTAAACCGACTGTGACCGTAGACACAGCTGTAGAGGTCATGCATAATCATCTGACTGCGAATGGGGAAGATACTTCGATGGAAGAAGCCCCAAAGCCTTCTGTGATGAAAAGACCCGTGATTAAACCAAAGAAACCTGATACTTTATAAACCAAGCTTTATCGTTGTGCTAGCTGCGTTCTATTGTTTTGCCGGAATAACCATTCTTTCTGCCCTGGCTATCGTCTGGACTCGGCAGATACTCTATGCTGCCTTTGCCTTGTTGTTTACTTTTTTGGGAGTAGCCGGATTGTATGTGCTGGCAGGAGCAGATTTTGTGGCAGTTGTACAGATCCTTATTTATGTAGGAGGTATCTTGGTTCTGCTGATTTTTGGCGTGATGCTTACTAATCGAAAGAAAGAAGGCTTCCCTGTATCAGGTCGGGTCAATAGGTTTACAGGTTTGCTGGTAGCTGTTGGACTTTTTGCTGTTTTTTTAAGTATTTTTCTTCATGCTAATCTGGCTTTTCTGGATGCCAAACCCACTACGAATACACCGTCCTCACTTCCACAAATAGGTGTAGGCCTGATGACTGACTATCTGGTACCTTTTGAGGTAGCGGCCATTTTACTTATGGTGGCCTTGATGGGAGCTGCTTTCATTGCCCAAAAACATTCTTCTAACTTCTAAGAATTTTTAAAAATGAGTAAATGAGCAGCAGGTTCGCCAATGAGTAAATAAAGACTATCCTCTTGAGCCACCTATGTCCATCACCTCCCAATCCCGTTTTAAAACAGTTTTTTAGTATGGACTAAAAATCAAAGGCTGTGTATTTTTTTCACGTCTAGGGTATCCGGGCATTCCTCCAGAAGTTGCAGGGTCGTTTTTTTATAGATTGGGTGTATAAAATCAGGTGCAATCTCTGCTAAAGGAATCAATACAAACCGACGTTCGGCTATGCGTGGATGCGGGATGCTGAGTTCTGGCAAGTCTAGAATGGCATCATTGAGGTATAAAATATCAATATCAATCGGTCTGGCTTCCCAGCGGGTTCTTCTTTGGCGACCGAGCAGTTTTTCAATGGCATGAATGTGTTTTAAACTTTCCAGTGGGCTTTGTGGGGTATGTACAACCACTATTTGATTCCAATAAGCTGGCTGTTCAGTTACTCCCCACGGCTCGGTTTCATATAAAGCAGATACCTGCTTGATTGTGCCAATTTCTTTTTCAATGTGTAGACAGGCCGTTTTCATGTGTACGTCTCTGTCACCCAAATTAGTTCCAAGCAGTAAGTATAGGGTATTGACCATTGGTGTAAATAAAGAAGGTAGTTAAAAACGGTTTTGTTACTTTTGATGTTAAGAAAGAATAAATGATAAACCGAAAGCAGCAAGTGATCTAAGGTGTTTTTTGTTTTAACTTTCTGGGCTTATTTACTTTACGACAGTATTAACTTATAAAAATTTTATGCTACAATTCTTAAAATATGTTTTGGCTACAGTGTTTGGACTTGTTATTTTTTCAGTTTTAGGCTTTTTGATTGTACTTGTCTTTGTAGCAGGAGCCAGTTCTGGTGATGCCATACAAGTAAAAGCCAATTCTGTACTACGCCTCAAATTTGACAGGCCTATCGTTGAACGCAGCCGTGATAAAGACCCTTTTGGTGAACTTTCCAACACATTTCGTGGAGAACCTAACCCAATCGGACTTATACAAATACGTCAAGCTATTGCTGATGCCAAAAATGATGAAAATATTAAAGGAATCTACCTGGAGCCGGATGTTTTTGTGGCAATGGCCAGCTATCCTACCTTGGAAGAAATACGCACCGCTTTGGTAGACTTCAAAACTTCTAAGAAATTTATTGTTGCCTATGGAGAAATCTATACCGAAAAGTCTCTGTATTTGGCTTCTGTAGCGGACAAAATTTATCTGAATCCGGCAGGAGAAGTAGAATGGAATGGCATGAATGTCAATCTGATTTTTCTGAAAGGTACCCTAGATAAACTGGGTGTAAAACCCGAGATTTTTAAAGTGGGAGACTATAAAAGTGCGGTAGAACCATTTCTACGGGAAAATATGAGTGAACCTAGTCGAGAACAAACCAGTTCCTTTCTGGGATCTATTAATGATCACTTGGTACAGACTATAGCCACCTCCAGAGGTATATCTGCAGCACAACTCAAGAACCTGGCTGACTCCCTGACTATCAGTGATGCTAAAGATGCCCAGACCTATAAACTGGTTACCGATGTCGGATATTATGACGAAGTAGAAGCAGCACTGAAAAAAGAATTGAAACTGGCCGAAAAGAAAGATATTAATTTCATTTCTCTTTCTAATTACATGGACGCCGAGAACCGGGAAAAATCGGTATCTGGAGATGCAGATACACGTATTGCAGTCATTGTCGCCTCTGGCGAAATCACTGGCGGAGACGGTAGTGAGGAAATTATAGGCTCCGAACGCATTGCTAAAGCTTTGCGTAAAGCCAGAGAAGACGATAAAGTAAAAGCTGTGGTGCTGCGGATCAACTCGCCCGGAGGAAGTAGTATGGCTTCGGATGTGATGTGGCGGGAAGTGATGCTGACCAAACAGAAAAAGCCTATTGTTGCGTCTATGTCTGACTATGCAGCTTCTGGTGGCTATTATATGGCTATGGGATGCAGCAAAATTGTAGCCCACCCCACTACATTGACCGGATCAATTGGTGTATTTGGATTGTTTTTTAATCCGAAAGAACTGTTGAACAACAAATTAGGTGTCACACTGGATGGTGTAAAAACCAGCCCATATGCAGATTTGGGCGTTCCTTCACGGGATATGACGGATTTTGAACGTCGCTGGGTGCAGAAAAGTGTCAATCAGGTTTACGAAGACTTTACCACCAAAGCAGCAGCAGGCAGAAATATGTCTGTAGACAAACTCAAATCTTTGGCCTCTGGACGGGTGTGGACAGGTGAACAAGCCAAACAAAACGGTCTGGTAGATGAACTGGGAGGTTTGCAGGAAGCTATTACTCTAGCAGCTAAGCTAGCAAAACTGAAATCAGATTCGTACAGGGTTCGTTACTTACCCGAACAAAAATCGGTACTGGAGGAATTATTTGCTAATACTTCGGAGTCTATGCAAACACGAGCTATCCAGAATCAGTTTGGTGTGCTGGCACCTTATGTCAAGAGTGTGCAGAATATACAATCTTGGCAGGGAATTCAGACACGCCTTCCTTATGAGATACAAATCAAGTAAGTTGGCCTGATTTTTACCTACAAACGGCTCTGAATCAACTTTCAGAGCCGTTTGTTTATTCATAGGATAGAAGCTTTAAAAGAATTTAACTACCACAATCGTATAGTCGTCTGTTTGTTCGGCAGAGCCGCAGAAGTGGCGAAAATATTCCCAGAAAGAAGCCACATACTGTTCTGCAGAGAGTCCACTATGTCTGTCTGTAAAGGTAAGTAGCCGTTGTTCACCAAACTCTTCCCCATCTGCATTTCTTGCTTCCAGAATCCCATCTGTGTAGAGAACCAGCCAGTCGCCTGGCTGATAGGTAAGGGTTTGCGAGGCTACGTATTTGGAATAATCTGGGCGGCGTAGTAAGCCGAGCCCCATGCCTTTACTCTGCAAGAGAGAAGATTTTTGTTCAGAATGATAGTAATAAATAGCTGGACAGTGGCCTCCACGGGCATAGAGAATGGTTTTTTTCTCATGATCAATCATAAATACACTGGCCGTTATAAACTGATCTTTGTCCAGACAGCGGCTCAATGCATTATTAGCTAAGGCTAGAAATCGGTGGGGTGACAGATGTAGTTCAATCAGGCTATGGAAAACTCCCTTTAATTGGGCCATATGAAAGGCTGCTGAGGTACCTTTGCCCGATACATCTCCGATAATAACAATCGTTCGATTTTCGGAAAGCTGAAAAAAATCATAATAATCACCCCCAACTTCGTCGCCAGATTGCGAAAAGGTAGCTATTTCAAAAAAATCATTGGGGGCAAAATGAGAAGGAAGTAATTTCTGTTGAACTTTCTTTGCAATACTCAGCGACTCCTGATACCGTTCGTTTTCAATGACTTTAGAAACCAACCGGAAATTTTCAATCGCAATGCCTGTCATGCGGGCAAATGTGCTGATGAGCTCAATGTTATCCGTTGAAAATCCCTCCTTTTCAGTCTTCAGAAGTCCCAGTGTGCCGTACATCCGGTTCTGAAAGATAAGGGGCACTAGCAGAATAGATTGATAATCAGTTATTTCTGCCAATCCCGTCTTTTTTCCTTTTTCAAGATTCCATACCAGTGGTGCTTGGGCATTGTAGCGTAACTCCCGTACAATGCTTTTTTCGAAAGTGATTGCTCGTTGGCGGGAAAGGTTGCGTGTGAGTACCTTTGTCACTTGATTATTCTCATTGACAATCATAAGCCAGGCAGCATCTGCACTGGTAGTTTTGACAGTACTAGTCAGGAAGGTTTCATAAACCTGTATCTCATTTTCTTTGGATTGAAACGTTTGTGTCAGGCGTTGGAAGTCTAAGATTTCTTCCAGTTTTTGTTCAAAAACAACAGAGGTCGGCAGGTTGAAAACCAGTACTGCAAAAGCCAGAAAGCTGTACCCTCCTACAAATATAAAGAGTGCCAGTATATAAATACTCTGACTCAGATCCGTGACAATCAGTGGATTGGCAGAATAATTGTTGAGATTCCAGAAAAAATAGGCCGAAAACAGACCTATGAGAAAGGTAAGTAGAATAGCTTTCCATTTTTCTCGTACATTTAGGTATGCCACCCAGTTCATACTGAATGAGGTTACAATACCTAGAAAGGCCAGGGGAATCAGAATGATGTAAAATAAAGGTGTGCGGTTGTTGATCAGGAAAAAATTAAAAAACAGACTGGCTAATAATCCATACTCAAATACCTGCCAGGTTACCTGCAAATGACGCGACCGCTGGTAGAGAAGGAATCGTTTCCATACAAAAAATGTCTGTGTCAGAAAAAGAATAGCCAGACCTAACTGAATATGGTATAAGAATAGCGTAAAATTGGGAGATCGTATCTGAAAAAACTGATCCAGAATAAAATCGGTAAAACGCAATACAATAGAAATCAGAGCTAGAATCCAGCCAATATCTAGCAAGGTAATCAGTTGATCCACAAAGTTCTCGGAGCGATTTTCGTCTGATTTTGCTTGGAAATAAAAAAATAGCAGAATCAGAAATAAGTTTAGCAGCAATCCTCGCAAAGCCACAGGTACGCCGAACGCTGTCTGACCTGTACCTTGAATGAAGGTAATAAGGTTTAAGCCCAGCAGTAGCAGCCAACTGACAATATTGACAGAAACAACAATGCGAATAATGTTTTCACGTGAGAGCATAAGACTAACAGGCAACTATAGCAGGAACCATCATTAGGGTTGCACAGCTACTTCAGCGTAGGTAAAATAATCCTATTGAAATAATTCTAAAATGCTGTTTGTAGGTTTAGGTATAAGTTTATGCAAAATAACCGACAAATATATCTGGATATAATTAATTTATATGATTTTCAAATGGGTAAATATTTGATTACTAGTTGGTTATGAAATTGTCTCTGGTCATACGATAAACTAGTTCTACGAAAGTACCCAAAGAATAGTTTGTAGAGAAAATAAAAGCTTTCTTTGACAGACATGTGCAAGATACGTCTTCAACGATCTTTTAGATGCTGCCGTTTGCGTGTTTGTTCGGCGAGTCCTTCATTAAAACAACGGCGGCATCGAGCTTCATAACTATCGGTTTCCCCAAGTAATACCTTTTCTTGCGAAGAATTCAATCGAAAAGAATACGAGGCTACACTTCCGCATACAGCACAGATGGCATGTACTTTGGTTACAAACTCAGCTACAGCCATTAAAGCTGGCATGCAGCCAAACGGGTTTCCCTGAAAATCCATATCCAGCCCTGTAGCTATAACCCGTTTTCCTGAGTTAGCCAGTGTTACACACACTTCAACCAGACTTTCATCAAAAAACTGAGCTTCATCTATTCCTACTACCTCACAGTCTGCAGTCCAGAGAAAAATTTCCTGGGGTGTGCTGACAGGTGTACTGCGTACAGCATTACTATTGTGAGAAACCACATCAAACGCATGATAGCGGTTTTCAATAGCAGGCTTGAATATTTCTACTTTTTGTCGAGCAATGCTCGCCCGGTTTATTCGCCGGATCAATTCTTCTGTTTTCCCAGAAAACATAGATCCACAAATAACTTCAATCCAACCTACAGTACGCAGATTTTTATCGCGATGAAATTTACCCAGATGTGGCTCAATAAACATGGCCGAAAGTTAGGTAAAAAAGTTAGTAGGATTGTATACCCTTTCAGGTTTTTATAGGATGTCTATGTAATAAACAACAAACCCTGTCTTGCGAGACAGGGTTTGTTGTTTCAATGCTGAAGTTTTCTCAATTATTTTAAAGAATTTTTGAATCCTTCAGAATCTTTATAGGCCATAAATTCAAGATCTTCTACGGCTTTTTCACGCAGAGAGGTTTTGTTTTGAACAGCTTTCTGTAGGTTAGAGAATACATCACCTTCTTTTTTGGCACGGGCAGAAGCTACGGCCATCAGGTAGTATACATCACCATTGCTGGCATCTTTGGTAGTGGCTTCGTTCAATGTGGCAATTGCTGCATCAGGCTGTCCGGCAAGTAATTGAGCCAGGGCTTTGTTATGCAATACTACCGCATCGTCGCCGGCCTGAGACAGGGTAGAAGCAGCTGCGCTATATTGAGCGGCACGGATTTCCTGTGCACCTTTTACGGCATTCAATGCTTTTGTTACCATGTCATTACCAGTCAGAGACATTGCTTTGGTAACGGCCTCGGAAGCTTTGGTTCTGTCACCTTTCATCGTATAGGCACTAGCCAGGTTACTATAAGCGGTAGCAGATTCTTCTTTGCTGTTAGCCATTTGCAGATGAGTGATGGCATCATCTACCATTGTCATCTTTTTAGCTTTGTCATTTTCTTTTTTCGCCATATCCAGCTCAGTGGCCGCATAGTCATTGTGTGCTTGCCAGCTATCCCATGTTTTCATGGCTGCGCTGTAGATAGCTTGTTTTTCTTCCAGTACTGGAGTCAGGGTAGCTGCCCAGGCTAGTTCTGCTTGAGACAATGCTTTTGCACTATCTTGTCCTGTGACGATACGTTTAGAGATTGCAGACATTTCAGCGTCTGTTTTCTTTTCCAGCAGCGTCAGGATTTCTGTCTGAGCGGTACGCAGTTTAGGATACACTTTCAGGAACAATGTTTTCCAGAAAGCCTGTTGTTCCAGTTTGGATTGTTTGGTTTCCCAATCATCGGAACCATCTACAATGCTCAATATCTGGTCTTTCTGTGCTTGTTCCAGAATATCCGTACTGTTCACTGTATCTTTCAGTCCTGTCCAGTCTTCGAATACAGGTTTTAGTACAAATTCAATAGAATCTGCTTTACCTTTGTAATCGTAGTCTTTCATTTTCTTACGATAGTAACCTTCAATTTGTTTGGCACGATCGTTTGAAAGAAACTGATTTTTGCGTTCGGTACCTTCTGGAGAGTGTGTACCTGTAATGGTTACGGTTTTGGTTACGTTTTTCTCGGCGATAAACGCATCCAGAAACTTACCACGCTTACTCCGTACTTCACTGGTTTTTAGGGCAGATTTTCCTTGATCAAAGTAAAAGGCTACATAGGTAGGCTTATACTCAGGATCAGGGTTGTAACCAGTTTCGGCATATACAACTGGATTTGCATCCTGTACTAACCGAGACGTGGTGATCAGACCCTGGGCAATAACCAGCTCAGGAGAGGTTTTTGATTTTTTACCCTTGGCAGCTGTACCTGAAAAGGCAAGCTCACCACGGCGCATGGCCTCTTCATACGGAAAATTGAATTCCTGAGATTTTACAGGAGATTCTTTTTTCGCATTTGGGTAGTCTTCTGCTTTAAATTCGATTGTACCTACTTCGGTTTTCTTATCGCCATATTTATAGGCGAGATTCCCTGTGTAGGTAGTTTTCTTTTTAAGCATTTTGACGGGCAAGGTAGCCTCCGCTGTGAACTTTACCTGATCCGCATGAACTTCCAGCGGATTAGGGGTTACGGTTACCTTTTGTTCCTTTGCTTTTTTGACCATCTGGCTGAGCGTACAACCGGATAATGCCAATACACCGCAAACAGTAAATGTAGTCAGTGTCCTTTTGTTGTAAATCATAGTAAAAAAATTTAATTTAGGAGTTGCAAAAAGATGATTGGTAATATGTTGTATAAATTCTTTTTTACAAAGATATAGAAACAAAAAAATCTAGAAGAACGTATATTTCATAGGCTTGCTTTTTTAGCTTTCTACGATTTTTTACTAGTTTTGTTACTATCTTTCCAAAAAACATATGCAAACACTGAAATCTTTATTTGAAAAACAAGCCTTTGGCGTATGTACAAGTCTTGGAGAAAAGATGGGTATCTCAATCAGTAGTATCCGATTGTTCTTTATATATACATCTTTTCTTACCTTAGGTTCTCCACTTATTGTATATTTATCCTTGGCTTTTCTTATAAATATGCGAAAACATTTGCGCCGCTATAATCACCCAACTGTCTGGGATATATAATTGTTTTAAATTTTTACATGCAAAGAAAATAAAATTTATTTACTTCTGTAGTATTTGTTCTTAAAAATGTAAGCTACTGAATTTCTTCCTCTTGCGTACAAAATATTTCCAAATAATGCTTTTTCTGTAAATTTGCTTTTGAACGTGTAGCTCTTTACGTAGTACATGCTTTCTTTGTTTCATCCAAAAACGAAAATCTTTGTAAAACGCAAAATGTGCTTGTATGATTGCCCAGCAATGTTGTGGTTTTTTTTGTAGAATAAAAACTATTCCGGCTAATCCATCTAGCACCAAACGTAAGAAAATGACTGGAACTATCTGCGAAGTAGGTAGATTTTTATACAACATGGCCAGACTATTACGAAAATTAAGAAACGTTTTTCGTGGATTTGTTGCTGGAAGAGTTCCTCCACCTACATGGTACACAGTGCTTTGTGCACAATAAAATACCTGATAGCCGCTGTGATGAAGCCGCCAACAGAGGTCTATTTCTTCCATATGGGCAAAAAAAGTAGCGTCAAATCCTCCAACCTGCCAAAAAGCGGCACTACGTACAACTAGACATGTACCTGTAGCCCAAAAAACAGGCCGTGTATCATCATACTGACCAGTGTCCACTTCTAGAGTATCAAAAATGCGACCCCGGCAAAAGGGATAACCCCATTTGTCTAGATAACCTCCAGCAGCCCCCGCATATTCGAAGTAAGATTTTTGGTGAAAAGATTTTAATTTTGGTTGACATGCCGCAATGCTCGAATCTGATTCCATGAGTTCAAGGAGTGGACTTAACCAGTGGGGGGTAACTTCCGCATCCGAATTAAGCAAAACATAATACTCCGCATCTACATGACGCAAAGCCGTATTATAACCACCTGCAAACCCTTCGTTGGTCGGATTCTGGATAAGTGTTACTTGTGGAAACTCCCTAGTGAGTATCTCTACTGAATCATCAGTAGAGCAATTATCGGCTACAATCACAGGAATGCCTTCTGTGTATTGAAGAACAGAAGGCAAAAACTGTTTTAAGAAATGCTTACCGTTATAATTAAGAATGACAACTGCTATTTTCACGTTTATGGTTTCGGAGTAGGACAATACACTGGTTGCGTATAGACCTGCAATATTAGCTTCCAGAAATTAAACACAAAAAAATAGCTTCTTTATTTTAGGAAAACATATTTCCCAGATCCATACCAGGAATATTGGGCAGAATACCTTGTGTTGCATTTTTCAATTCTTCACGGGCTTTTTCTTCTACCTCTGTTAAGGCTTTATTGACAGCAGCTACCACCAGATCCTGAAGCATTTCTTTGTCTGTTGGTTTTAATAAGTCTGGATCTATTTCTATGGACAAGACTTGTTTTTTACCATTCACTGTGGCCTTAATCATACCAGCTCCTGCCTCAGCACTAGTCTGTATATGCCCCAGATTATCTTGTGCTTCCTTGAGCTTTGCCTGCATTTCTTTGACCTTGTTCATCATATCAAACATAATGTCTTTACTTTAAAAGTGAAAAAATATATAAAGGATACGGTTGAAAAGTTTTTACTTTCGCCATTGATTTAACAAAAATAGCTATTCCAGTGTTCTTGCTTCACAAAATATAGTATTTTTAAAAATATCGTTCCTTGTATCTATCCAAAACCATCTATGACTGCTCAGATCCAGGTTTACTCAAACATTCACCCACAGGCTGAATGTTTGATTGTTCCAGTGCCACAAACAGATACCCTCACGCTTTCATTGGAACGCATTTCCCAACGATTTGGTGTAGCCCTAGCAGGGTTGCAAAGGGATTTTAAAGCCGACTATAAAGAAGTATGCTCGTTTTACCTTCCCATTACGAGCGGAGCTTTACAAAAAGTGTATCTGTTGGGAATGGGAAAGCAGAAGAACCTGACGGAGATGATGAAAAATATGCGTTCGTTCTTTTTTCATCATCAAGCCAAATTTCCAGCACACATGGGCATTGATTTGATGGCCTCAGACTTCGGTACCCCTGCTGTCACAGAGGCATTGCTTACGGGGGCTTTGTTAGGAGGATATGAACTAGGCCTTTACCAGAAACGCACATCCCCCAAAATAGGTTTTTTTGCCAATACAGCCGTACTAGATGTCTACGTGGTACAAGAATCTGTAGAGGCAGCAGCGAAAATAGTACACAAAAGCCAAGCTACAGCCGAAACGCTGCGTCGGGTGATGGATCTAGGCAATGCTCCCAGCAACTATAAAAATCCTCAAACATTGGCCCAATGGGCTATGGATTCTGGAAAGCAGTATGACTATCAGGTAACAGTGTTTGGGAAAGAACAGCTATCCGAAATGGGCATGCATGCTTTGCTGGCGGTAAATAAAGGCAGTGCCTTACCTCCAGCCCTGATTGTGATGGAATATAAAGGAAATAGTACTTCTGCCTCAATACCCAAAATAGGTCTGGTGGGCAAAGGGGTCACTTTCGATACAGGTGGAATTTCGCTGAAAGATTCTACCAATATGCACCTAATGAAGAGTGACATGGGCGGAGCTGCAGCAGTACTGGGAACCCTCGAACTGGCTGCCCGCCTAAAACTGCCCGTACATCTGATTGGTGTCATTCCGTCTACAGAAAACTGTGTGGATGGTGAGTCTATCAAACCAGGAGATGTGATTGGGTCTTATGCTGGAAAAACCATTGAGGTAATAGATACTGATGCTGAAGGAAGGCTTATTCTGGCCGATGCCCTAAGTTATATTACTAAACACCATCAGCCAGACGTTCTGATTGACCTAGCCACCCTGACTGGAAGTGTGATCGGGACGTTGGGGTATGTCGCAGCGGGTATGTTTAGCAACAATGATATACTTGCTGCAGACCTACTAACAGTAAGTGAACAGACGGGTGAAAAACTCTGGCGATTGCCTTTATGGGATGATTATAAAGAAGATTTGAAGTCAGACGTGGCAGATGTGAAGAACTACCACGGAAAACCATTTGCAGGAGCTATCATGGGAGCCAAGTTTCTGGAGGTTTTTACGGATAATCATCCGGCTTGGGCACACCTAGATATTGCTGCTATGGCTTTTATGGAAAGTGAATTTGGCTCTCACAAAAATGCCACGGGCTATGGTGTCCAGTTGTTAATCGCCTATGTGATGAAAAAATGTGGAATAGAAAATTAAAAAAATCCTAGGTTGAAAATTACAGGTTACCCAACTGCCTATAACTTTCATAATACTTACGCAAAATAACCTATTAAAAGCCCTGAAAGGGCGTAATAAAACGTGAGTTATGGCTAAAATCCATGTAGTGGCGATTCACATTCGCCCCTACATGGTACTCAACAATAGGCATACATGCAGTCTGACTATCAGGTATTTAATGCTGGGTTTATTCAGGGCTCACTCAGAACGGAAAGGTTTCTCGTAGCTGGGTTTGATCATTTTCCAGATTATTTGAGCATAGTCTTTTTTATCCAGCATATAAAACAACACACCTGAATATTTGAGTGTCAGAAAATAAGCTGCTGTAGTTTTTCGGTCGCCGAGGTCTTTGAAGTGTTGCTGGCAATACTGTTCAATGGCTTGATATTCCGTTCTCAGGTCGGCAACCGTTTTCTTTACCCAGTCATAAAATTCATCTGGTACTTTTTCCAGCAGTTGATCCAGCGGCTGGTTGGCAGATAACTGTTCCCAGATTGTTTTGGACGATACCTGTGTTAGCAGCCGATGTAGCCGTACATATTCTTCAAACTTGACCTTTACTCGAAAACCAGACGAAAACCGGATCACAAATCCCTCTTTATTTCCTTCTTGTAACGATTTGAGCATTTTTAGATCGGTTATGCCATCGTATCGTTGAACAATCGGAAAGCCGATATCTGCTAGAGGTACATCCTGTCCGGTGGTATTATCAATAATAGCCAGTAGCACAATGTCTTCTGTATCCCCATAGTTAACCACAATGCGGTTGGTTGGGTAAATAATCTCAAAAAGATACGTATAACCAGGGTTCAGGTACAACCATGTATGGCTATACCGCTCGTATAACAGTTGAGTAGCCTTGAGTGACTGTTCACTATCAAAAGAACCGCGTGTAGCAATGAAAGGCTTGTCATCAATCCAGTACAAAATTCCGAGCGAACCATCCATTTTTTCATATACTTCAAATGATTCGGTAGGTATTTCACTGGAATGATGCTCTTCGAGGTTAAAGAATTTCTGGAACGGACGGGCCACAATTCGATATGAGCTGTCCATAATCAAGCCTCGGCATTGCAGCGTCCACTCATTCCATACTCGTTCGAATTGGGCTTTGGGTGAGTAATTATAAATGTGTAGGTCAGCTGAAGGGTGTTTTTGACTGTAAATATAACCTTCGGCCATGAGTGTTTGAAGCAACGAAATATTCATAGTGTAGTTAAAAGAATGTAAAATTTTAGAACACATCGGCCAGCGTAGTTTTTTCCAGTACTTCACACACCTTGGCTAGCATGGCATCATCAAAATCAAGATGGGTCACCATACGTATCTGGTTTTTGGCAAAGGCTGCGGTCAGTATCTGATTGTTTTTCAGGTGCTGAAGCAGTTTTTGCGTGGCTGTTTCGGATGTCAGTGTAAAAATAATAATATTTGTCTGGACAGGTAGTACTTCTATCACGAAAGGCAACCTATGTAAGACATCCGACAAAATTCTGGCTCGGCGATGATCTTCTGCCAGTCGGGAAACATGATGATCCAGGGCATAAATACCTGCAGCTGCTAGGTAACCTGCCTGTCGCCAGGCTCCGCCAAAAAGCTTACGCACCCTTCGAGCTTTGGCTATATGAACCTGACTACCCACCAGTACAGATCCTACTGGAGCTCCCAGCCCTTTAGACAAGCAGACCGAAATGGTATCAAAATAACTACCCAGTTCTGCTGTGGTTTCTTTGGTTTCGGTTAGGGCATTAAAAATACGAGCTCCATCGAGATGCAAGGAAAGTCCGTTTTTCTGGCATACCTCTCGGATAGCTGCTATTTGTGTGTGTGTATAATAGCTGCCACCACCTTTATTTACCGTATTTTCGATGGATACCAGACTGGTGCGTGGAAAATGTATGTCGTTGGCGTTGATGTTGGCTTCTACGTCTGCGGCTGTAAAAACACCCCGGTTGCCATGAAGCAGCCGCACTGATGCTCCTGAATTGAAAGCTATGCCTCCACCTTCATAATTATAAATATGGGCTAGCCTATCACAGATCACCTCGTCGCCGGGTTGTGTATGGATTTTGATGGCTAGTTGGTTGGTCATGGTACCAGAGGCACAAAACAGACCCGCTTCTAGGCCAAACATACGGGCTGTTTTTTCTTCTAAGGCTTTAATGGTGGGATCTTCGCCATATACATCATCGCCAACAGGTGCCGCTTGCATGGCTTCCAGCATGGGGGGCGTAGGCTTGGTAACGGTGTCACTTCGTAAGTCAATCAGTTGTGTCATAGTAAGGTTGGTTTGGGCACAGCGTACAGGATGCCACAAAATAAAAAAAACGCTGACAAGAGTCAGCGTTTTGGCAATAAATTAGTGAATTTTAGTTCTTTTTGAAAAAATACTCTGTATCATCTACCTCAAACTCAAGCTCAGAAGCTGTTAGTTTGGACACGGTGAATTCTGCTGTCTCTATATATGTATTTGTACCATCTTCATCTGTATAGTTAATGATCAGGTATATTTTTTTATTGACTGAATCATAACTCCACGCACCATTGTAAACTGTTGTACTTACTCCAGTTTTATAGGTGAGTTTATCGCAGATCGTAGAAAAGTCAGGGACTTTGTATCCAATCTCAAATGTATTTAACCAGGCGCCATCTGCTCCAAAAAGCATATCGAACTTGTTGACTTTATCGCAAGCTTCAACCTCTACTGGTGTACTTGGGCAAGGAAAAGTACTTGCATCACACATTTCTACTTCTGGGATAAGGGTAAAAGAATTTTCTGGGTCTATGGATTCTATCTTGGTAAAAGACCAATTACCTGCCAATTGACTATTTCCACTAAATTCTTTAATCTCCACGCACTTAGCAATCAGGTTACTTACCTGCCCATTGGCATCATACACACAATAGGTAATGCAAAACTTACCAGGTTTGATATTTTCTGGAATTTTTATGCCAATAGAAACCTCATCTTCTTCGGTCGTTTTCTGAAGACGAGCTCCAGAAAGAAGTGAGTGAGCAGATTTTGGATTCTTTAGTCCCAACACACCTACACGAGCAGAACGATTATTGATGTTGGTAATATCAAAATAGCTGTCTGCTCCATTTACGACTACATACACACCCTTGGCACTACCTGCTTTTACATTGGCGTTTATTAAAAATGTAAAACCAGCAGCTGTGACAATATCTTGCGAGCTTTCTGCTAAAATTTTGGGAGCAGACGCAGACGCAGATGGAGTGGGAGGTGTCCCTTTTTTTAGTGTGGCATCTTTAATGGTAAGTGCAGATGTGACACTTGCAGGATTGGATAGGTCTAGTTGTGGTGTTTGTTCTGGAGAATCTTTTTTACAAGCCGAAACAAACAATAATAGGCCACAGGCCAAAAGACCCGTTACTTTGTGAATAGAGTACATAGGATTTAGTTTAAAAAAATGAAAAAAAAAGAAAAAATACACTGCAAAAGGTTTTGTAGTGTATTTTTTAATCATCAAAAATAATGCCAAAGTGGATAATGTGCTGAATTATTGGTGGATTTTCGGACTGCCCAGATAGAGATGAAATTCTGGCTATTCAATGGGGCAGAAGAGAGATCAAAACGGTGCAAAAACTCTATCAACAGTTGGAAAAGCTACCAATTGATCGATTTTATACCGATGATTGGTAGGCCTTTGCCGCTGTTTTACCAGAATACAAGCACACGATTAACAAAGGCTTTACCAAGCATATTGAATAGCTACCGCATGGGCTAAAGGATAAATACCTGTTTAAGACCCAGAAACAGGCGGTATGTGCGAAAAAACACCTGTTTTTCTAAGAAAAAAGAGAATCATATTATTTTAAACCGAAATCTCCATCACAACCAATAAATATTCCTGATACTTATGTTTTGTTGTTGATGCTATCGGTTAGCGGCTGAGGCTAAAAGCTAGCGAGCATTTCGGAGCATGTCACTGTCAACCTGCGATAAAGTTTAGGCTGTGATGAAGTTTATTAGTTGCAATACCTTTCAAATTGACACGATCTGCCTGCTTGATTTTAGCCTTTGTTACCGCTTGGTGTTCTATCTTCTGGTCTTGTAAACCGTTGCTGTATCTTTGAGGAGCAAACATTTGACCAATAAGATTTTGCTAATACTCGTTGTTTTTTATAACTCTTTTAATTGTTAATTGGTCTTTGTAGATGAGCTTGATAAACAGTAGACCATTTGGCAAATCCGATAAATCAATTTTTTGATTTACAACCGTAGACTCTCTCAATACTCTGCCATCGGCTGAATAAATGGAGTATTTATGTCCATTTACTAATTCACCTTCAATCCCAACTTCATTATATGTTGGATTAGGACCTAAGCTAATACGGGCATTGCTATCAAGGTTACTATTAATTCCAACAGCGACGTTAAACGGTCTTAGCCAATGTTCGATAATATTGAAAACATAGTGGCTATTTAAGTCTTGCATGAGTATATGGCTATTCCCCTTAACTAAGGAATCCTCTGGTAGTGAAACCACACCTGCTACTCCGCCTGCATTCTGAAACAACAGTGCAGCATTTTCTGTAGCCTGCATTCTGGATACTTGATTTCGAGAAACAAGGTAGTCGCCATATACACCAAACATGTGTAATCCGTTTAAGTCAGGAAAGTCACCCGCAGCTGGTGGGCCTGCAGGTTCTATCAGAATTAAGCCATTGACTTGTGTTTTCTTTTGTCGGGCTGCGGCTACGGTTGGTTGAGCTCCAGCACTGTGAGCTAACAGCCATACTTTACCTCCTACTGAATCAATAACAGCATTGAGAGCGTCTACATAACTCTTGCTGGATGTACCTATATAAGGGTAATTTTGTGCAAACACATTAAAAGAATTAGTAGGGAAGAGTGCATCAGGATAGGGGGTGCCTTGTGAAGTTCCAAATCCCCACCGTTTCCATATGTCACTCTGCCACCCTTGTTGTGATCCGGGTGTTGCTGGCTTTCCATTGGCTGGCACCGTATAAGGACTCACAAATCCACCTGTTGCAAAATCAAACTTTGGATCGTTTACCATATATACATCGTACCCTTTATCTGCAAATAATTCAGCCCATCCTTTTCTACCATCAGGAGTGGTGACGTATGTATACGTTGATAAGTTGTGGCCTGGCACCATAACAATAGTAGCACTTTTTGTTTTATTTTTCGCCAAGATATAGTTAACGAAAGAGTCATTCGTATAAAAACTGCCGTAAGTGTGTTGAGCTATACTCTTACCTGCCAAAAACAGGCAGGCAGTTGTTAAAACTATATGGATTGTTTGTTTCATTTTTTTAAATTTAAGTTTTTTCTTACTCGTAAGGCTTTTCAGAATACGCCATGTATTATAAGTATCAGGAATATTTATTTTAACAATATTGCATCAAGTATAAGTACTCGATAATCAATAGATTTAAATCACTTAGGTCTTTTTCTACCGTCGCTTGATCTGCGGAGAAAAGCGTAGAAATATGCTCGGCTCTGCTGGCTCTACTCTGTAGTTTTCTGAAAACCTCCTGTCCCACCTGATTGGTGCTGAAGGAATCTTTTGACAGAGGATTAAACACAAAGCCTGTCACGCTGATGGCGATGTTTTTGTTGATGTGCATACGCTTGTGATTTTGATTATGAACCAAAGCAATGCAAACAGAATGTGATTCTGAAATAATATCGGAGTAGGGGCAGAATGTCTCGGAGTTTAAAACGTATGGTCTGTGGGTCTATAAAAAGCAAGCAGGCATCGGTCACTGGCGGTTATCTGAGAAAAAGTTGTTGAATCGGTTCTAAAGTCGGTTTACTGATGAAGGTGAATTTCAAATGCGAGCAAGCTGAAATCAAAAATTATATTTTTCAAAGACGAAAAGCTGCGAAATAGTACTTTTAAATGCAATCAACTTGGACTGGAGGCTATTCACCTATAAGTACGGTGAACAGGGCAATTGCACGTTTCTATTTTATTTGGTCAATATTTTCAAAACTCTTCATTTTGAATCAATTATCAGTTAGTTATAAAAAAGTCGCCAAATAATATTTTAAAATTTTATCAAAAACATACT
>JACCDR011746880.1_pt1 | contig 58381 bp, 63 predicted proteins | sample 7446431 | NCBI WGS metagenome assembly JACCDR01 (sample SAMN15323443, study PRJNA562643) | freshwater metagenome | isolation source: river surface water | place: USA:Blue River Watershed | collected 2017-08-17 | reverse complement strand
GATAGTGAACAAGTACCGTGAGGGAAAGGTGAAAATTAGTCCGGAAGGACGATGAAATAATACTGAAACCGTCACACCTACAAGGAGTCAGAGCGGACATTTATGTTCCGTCATGGCGTGCCTATTGAAGAATGAGCCAACGAGTTAATATATATGGCCTGGCTAAGACCGGAAAGGTCGGAGCCCTAGGGAAACCGAGTACTAATAGTGCGAATTTGTCTTATATATTAGACCCGAAGCCAATGCGAGCTTACCATGAACAGGGTGAACTTTATCGAAAGATAAAGGGAAGCCCGAACCCGTATGTCGTTCAACTCATTGGGATGATTTGTGGTAAGAAGTGAAAAGCTAATCGAGCTTGGTAATAGCTGGTTCTCTCCGAAATAGCTTTTGGGTTAGCGTCACGTGTTCCTCTGCGGGGTAGAGCACTGGAAGAGTTCGACAGGGAGCAATCTCGCGAACTCTATCAAACTCCGAATACGCAGAGTTAAAAACGTGGCAGTTAGACCGTGGGGGCGAAGCTCCACTGGTCAAAAGGGAAACAGCCCAGATCCATACTTAAGGTCCCTAAATCTATGCTCAGTGCAAGTAAGGCTGTAAAGTTTCAATGACAATGAGGAGGTTTGCTTAGAAGCAGCAATCCTTGAAAGATAGCGTAACAGCTCACTCATCGAGAGACCTTGCGCCACAAATAATCGGGGCTCAAGCATAGTACCGAAATTTGGGATTTAAATTTTCTTCGGAAAATATGAATGGTAGGAGAGTGTTTGCATCGCGATGAAGGGAAAGGGGTGACCCATCCTGGAGCATTGCAAAGTAAGAATGTTGGCACAAGTAACCACAATCGATGTGAAAAACATCGACGCCGAAAGATCAAGGTTTCCTCAGCTACGATTGTCGACTGAGGGTTAGTCAGGCCTAAGGGGATGGAGAGATCCGCACCCGATGGACACATGGTTAATATTCCATGACTTTCGTATAGAATGATGGAGTGACGGAGTGTAGTATGTAGAGCAGATTATTGAATTTTTGTTTGGGTAGAGAGATAGTTGACTAGGCAAATCCGGTCACTGGCTTTAATGCCGATATCTGAGTCTATCTGATGTAAATCTACAGAGCCCGCTTCCGAGAAAAACTTCTAAGTTTATCTATACGAGAACTGTACCGCAAACCGACACAGGTGATCAGGTCGAGTAGACCAAGGCGAACGAGTGAGATGTCTTTAAGGAACTCGGCAAAAAAGCAGTCGTAACTTCGGAATATGACTTGCCCCTCCTTAAATGGAAGGGCCGCAGCTAAAGTATACCTGGCAACTGTTTATCAAAAACACAGCTCCCTGCGAACTCGTAAGAGGATGTATAGGGGGTGACACCTGACCAATGCCAGAAGGTCAAATATTGGCGGTTGCATAGCAATATGTTAGCTGACTGATATAAGCCCTGGTGAATGTCGGCCGTAACTATAACGGTCCTAAGGTAGCGAAATTCCTTGTCGGGTAAATTCCGACGCGCACGAATGGTGTAACGACTGGAGAACTGTCTCAAAGACTCGCTCGGTGAAAATGCAATAGCGGTGAAGATGCCGCTTACCTGCAGTTAGACGAAAAGACCCTAGAAGCTTTACTACAACTTGGTATTGAATATACGTTTGTACTGCGTAGCATAGGTGGTAGAGGTTGAAGTGTAGATTTTGGTTTACATGGACTCGACAAGTGAAATACCACTCTGTATTGGTGTATATTCTAACCTCAACGGAAAAAACGGTGAGGAACAGTATCTGGTGGGTAGTTTTAGTGGGGCGCTATCCTCCCAAATTGTAACGGAGGAGTTTACTAAGGTCCCCTAGGCGCGAATGGAAACCGTGCCGATAGCGCAATGGCATAAGGGGGCTTAACTGTAAGACGTTAATGTCAAGCAGATGCGAAAGCAGAACATAGTGATCCGATCATACGCATTAGATGCGGTGAAAGCTCATCTGACAAAAGCTACTCTAGGGATAACAGGCTAGTTCCGCCTAAGAGTCCTTATCGACGGCGGAGTTCGGCACCTCGATGTCGGCTCGACTTATCCTGGGGCTGGAGAAGGTCCCAAGGGTTTGGCTGTTCGCCAATTAAAAAGTCACGCGAGCTGGGTTCAGACCGTGTAGGTCTCAATCTTATTTTAGAATTTATTCTATTATTTTATTGTTACCTACACAGTCTGAATCCTCGAGTGAAATAAAATACTAACAAAAACTGTTAGATCAAACATATTTGATATTGCTTAGGAGCAATATACAAAATACTGCGGCGGTCATTTATAGAAATATAGATTGATTTCGTTAACTAATTTCGGTAAAACCCAAACACGTATATGGTGAGGGCAATACCGAGGGAAGAGGAAGAAAGTTTTGAACCCTTTATCGAGCTTTGCTCGATATGAGTGTCCACTTCGTTTCCCTCACCCGTAGAGACTACACGTTAACCATCTTAGTTTAAATCACAAAAGTGATATGAAAAAGATGAAGATATAGTCCAATGCATATAGTAATATATGAAGACATGCGCAAGACAGGTTGGTCTCCTATCTACTGCAGGCGTTGATATTTGAGGGGATTTGTCTCTAGTACGAGAGGACCGAGATGAACCGACCTCTGGTCTACCAGTTGTCACGTCAGTGGCATTGCTGGGTAGCTAAGTCGGGAATGGATAAGCTCTGAAAGCATCTAAGAGCGAAGCCAGCCCCAAGATTAGATATCGTTATGAGGCCCGTGAGAGATGATCACGTTGATAGGCACCAGATGTAAGCGTAGCAATGCGTTAAGTCGAGGTGTACTAATGCGCCCATACTATTAGGAAATATGTATATCCAATCGTGAAAGTGTATGTTATTGCAATTTGTATAGATAATATAAAAAATATGAGCTAATGAAGAAAAGGCTTGACGGAGGATCTTTAGGTCTGAGTCAGAAGAAGATTTCCATAGGAAATTATTCTGAACTTTTCTGAATATGCGAATGTTTTTATTGAATTTTTTGTCTTGGTGACTCATCGGAGGGGCCACACCTGATCTCATTCCGAACTCAGAAGTTAAGCCCTCTTGAGGCGATGGTACAAGCGCAAGCAAGGAGAGTAGCTTGTCGCCAGGACAAAGAATTTAAAAAAAGTATGACCTTCAAGGGTCATAATAAAAACCATCACGAAAGTGGTGGTTTTTATGTTACATACATATGCTACAATACACCTATGTTTTCATGGGCATTTAGAAGAAGATTTTTTTATCTCACAATAGTTATTCTTGTTATCGGTCTTCCGATAGGTTTTATTGTATGGAAGACTTTGCAGAAACCTCCATCATGTATGGACAATGTGAAAAATCAAAACGAACACGGAGTCGACTGTGGTGGTATTTGTCAGATTGCGTGTATGTATGAAGTGCAAGCTGAACCAACTATACAGTGGTCGCGTGCATACTATGTAACAAAGGGAATATATAACTTAGTTGCTTATTTGCAAAATCCAAACACAGAATATATTAGTCGCCCTGTAAAATATATATTTAGAGTATATGATGAAAACAATGTAGTGATTACTACTCGAGAGGGTGTTGTTGCATTGCCGACAACAAAGTTGTTTCCTATATTTGAACCAACTATTAATGTAGGAGAGCGTATCCCTAAAAAAGTTTCTTTTGAATTTGCAGATCAGATTGTCTGGGTTGAATATCATGGAGAGAAGCCTGAACTTGAGGTGATTGAACAAAAACTTTCTCTTTCAACAACAACACCGACTATTGATGCAAGTATCAGAAACAAAACTCTCAATACATATAAAAATGTTGAAGTTGTTGCGGTAATATATGATTCAAAAGGAAATGGGTTTTTAGCATCACGAACATATATAGATTCTATTGGTGATAGAGAAACGGTAAAAGTGCACTTCACATGGCCTGAACCACTCACGGCATCTTCATCAAAAATTGAAATCATCCCAAAGTTGTCTATTAGTGCGTACAAATAGAGATGAGACAACAAAAACATAACTATCAAAGAGGTGTTGATCTATATATATTAATCCCAGCAATTGTATTATCGGCATTTGCTTTGTTTACGCTCGCCTCTTTTGGAGAAGTTCAGGTTCGATTTGTGAAGCAATTGATTTGGGTAATCATTGGAATTATTTCTTTTTCTATTTTACATTATGTTGATTTTGAATATTTTAAAAGAAGGAAAACAACATTGATAATATACGGGGTATCTATTGCAGCACTACTCCTCCTGTTTATCTCTGGACATGTTGCTAAAGGTGCGCAGAGTTGGATTCGACTTGGTTTCTTGTCTATTCAACCGACTGATCCAGCAAAACTTGCACTTATACTACTTTTGGCAAAATATTTTTCAAAACGACATATTGAAATATCAGCATTCAGACATGTATTTATATCTGGATTATATGCTGGAATACTAGCTTTACTTGTATTATTACAACCCGACTTTGGATCTGCAGTAACCATATTTTGTATTTGGGCAGGTATGGTGTTTGTGTCTGGTATTTCAAAACGACATCTAATACTTCTTGCAATAGCAGCACTTCTTGTTGCTGGTGGTGCATGGAAGTATGGTTTTAAGGAATATCAAAAACAACGAATTATAAACTTCATTCATCCGTTAGCCGACACGCGTGGTTCAGGATATAATCAGTATCAAGCAGTGATTGCTGTTGGATCTGGACAATTGATGGGCAAAGGCATTGGATATGGAACTCAATCAAAATTAAAATTCTTACCCGAATATCAGACTGACTTTATTTTCGCAGCATTTGCAGAAGAGTGGGGCTTTGTCGGTGTTGTGTCGGTGATATCACTTTGTGGTTGGATATTACTCCGTATGTTGTATCTAGCCCGACGCTGTCAGACAAACTTTGATGTGCTTATGATTACCGGAGTGGTCATGTTTTTTGGTGTGCATATGTGTATCAATATCGGTATGAATATTGGAGTTATGCCCGTTACCGGAATTCCACTGCCATTTATGAGTTATGGCGGATCTCATGTATTAATAGAATTTATTGCTCTTGGTATAGTGTCAAATATGGCTAGAAATCGTCAAAATACTCATAAAAATACGTCATATAATGAATTTGTAGGGTTTTAAAATGTACTTTTTACGCTGGATTATGAAGTCGATTCAGTATACTATACACCTATGTTTCAAATAATCATGATGGGTGTGCGAGATGTGATATTTCTTTTAGGGGCACTATTTTTAGCCTTGGTTTCTCGTAAGGGAAATCTGTTTGATCTTGAAATCTCATTTTGGAATCATGTATATGTATTTATTCCAATACTCTGTATCTCGGTACTATGTTTTATTATGTATGGTTTGTATGATGGACATATTTTGTATAAAAGACGAAAACTTCTGCAACATATTGTAATCGCATCTATCTGGAGTTTACTTTCGGGGTTGATTTGGTTTTATCTATTTCCTCAGAATGGTGGTATGGAGCCGAAAACTATACTTGTTCTCTATACACTGTATGGAGTGGTAGGTCTTGTATGTTCTCGCTTCAAGTTTGTGTTTGCACACTTTCGTTCAAATAAAAGAGACAGTCAGCAGTTTAAACTTGTAACTCTTGGAGAAAGTATTGAATCACGAGAATTGCACGAATCTTTAAAATTAAAAACATGGTCAGGATATCGGACGTTTGAATATTTTGATGTACAGAGATTTATAAAAGACGGAGCTCTTGATGTGTCATCGATTGAGGTTGTGAAGCAGTATATAAAAGAACATAAGATTCAGTATTTGGTGTTTGATAGTCAGAGTAAATGGGCTAAACAAATCGCACAGCAAATGTACCCACTCCTGTTTTCAGGTGTACGTATTATCTCTTTTCAAGATATGTATGAACGGATACATGATAGAGAATCACTTGCATACATAGATGAGCAATGGTTTCTTGATCATATCTCAGGTAAAAAAGATTATGTATATCAAATATTAAAACGTGTGATGGATATTGCCATAGCTTTACCTATATGGATACTTTCACTTGTCATATATCCATTTGTATACATAGCTATTAAGATTGAGGATCAGGGAGATATCTTCTTAACACAAGATCGTATTGGTCAGAATAATAAAATAATTAAAATTATAAAATTTCGCTCAATGCGTGGTGTCGATGATGGAACATGGGTTCTTACAGAAGGGCAGTCTGCTGAAAGTGGTGCAAATGAAAAAAGAAAAATGCGTGTCACAAAAGTCGGTTCGTTTATACGAAAAACACGTATCGATGAATTGCCACAATTGTGGAATGTGATCAAAGGAGATTTGTCACTGATCGGTCCACGACCCGAGTTGCCTGAAATGGTTAGGTATTATGAACAGGAGATTCCTTTCTATGGAGTTCGTCATATGATTCGACCAGGACTTTCTGGATGGGCACAGATTCACCACGAAGTGCCACCACACTCAGTTGAGGGAACAAAGGAGAAATTATCATATGATTTGTATTATATAAAACATAGATCTATTTTTTTGGATATGCTGATTGCTTTGAGGACTCTTCAGACGCTGGCGAGTGTGGTTGGGGTTTAAGATGGCTCTGGAGGGGTAATAATTGGATTTTTAATACCATAATATGGTATGATTTATGTTGACATTAAAGATGTATTAATATATAAGTTACATGATCGCCACAGCTAAAAGCTACCTAAATATAAGTATTTCCTAGCTATGGCGATAAGGTAGCCCTCTAGCAATTCCAAAAAACCAGCTCATTCGTTTCGAATGAGCACAACATAGATAATTCTATGAGCACCCCGACCGTATCCCCGACAGCTATTTTTTTCACTCATGATGAAGTTGCATCCACAGAAGGCGACTTCCTCATTGTTGACTACAGTCTGTCGTTGGAAAAGATGATGAAAAAGGCAGATTTTACTTGGTGTAACCCGAATGTAGCATCGAAAAATTTTCCAATCAGTGGATCGGGTACTGAGACATTCGAGTTCGGTGTAGTTGATTGTTCTAATGTGCCTCTCAAGTATCAAGATTGTGAAAATCCATGGAAAGACGCTTCGGTTGAACATCTAATCGCCTTAGGAATCTTGTTTCCAGATCTACAAAAAAAATACTCAATCGCAGCTCTCGCTTCCGTCTGCATCATAGACGACATGCATCAAACGCCATATTTACGGCAAGATGAAGTTGATCGAGATATGGAACTTCACGCTACCAGGTCTGAAAAGAATGTGTACGTATGGCCTAAGGGTTTCCGTTTCTTGAAAGTCAGGAGATGTCGACCTCGACCTTAACCTCAACCTCACCCTTTGCGCCTTGCGCAGTCTCTCACGAGCTGTGCAAGGCGCTTTCTCCTTACATAATTTAACGCATGTTTCAATCATTTTTAATTTATCTAAAAACACGCTATCATCAATCCATGACTGCCATAATCACAGACCCTAGAAAAATCAAAGAACTACTCACCCGAGGGGTGGAGGAGGTTATTGATATAAAAAACTTAGAAAAGAAACTTTTAAGTGGAAAACAACTTCGAATCAAGCTCGGTATTGACCCTACCAGTTCAAATATCCACCTTGGACGTTCTATTCCACTACTTAAACTAAAAGATTTTCAAGATCTAGGACATAAGGTGGTTTTTTTGATTGGTAATTTTACAGGAACTATTGGTGATACATCTGATAAAGATAGTGAACGACCAATGCTTGATGAAAAGGTGATCGAAACAAATCTAAAAACATATATTGATCAAGCGGGAAAGATTTTAAATATTGCAGACTGTGAGGTTGTATACAACAATGATTGGTTGAGTAAATTAACCTATGCTGAGATTGGAAAACAAGCAGATATATGTTCTATACATGATTTTATTTCTCGAGATAATATTAAAAAAAGATTGGATGAAGGAAAACGAGTGTCTCTCAGAGAGTTGTTATACCCACTTATGCAAGGGTATGATTCTGTAGTAGTTAAAGCAGATGTAGAACTTGGAGGAGTTGATCAGAGGTTCAATCTTTTAACAGGTCGAGATTTACAGAGACTGTATAAGCAAGAGCCTCAGGATATATTGATGAATCCAATGATTGAAGGTTTGGATGGACGAAAGATGAGTTCTAGTTATGGAAATGGAGTGAATTTGTTTGATACTCCGGAAAATATGTTTGGAAAGTTGATGTCATTGAAAGATGATTTTATCATCAAGTATTTTATATTTTTAACTCGAGTGTCACAAGATATCATAGCGCAACATAAAGCAAAACTAGATGCAGGAGAAAATCCAAAAAACATTAAACTAGAACTCGCAAGAGTTATCACGGAAATGTATCATGGAGAGGAGAAGGCTATTACAGCTCTCAACAATTGGCAGTCAGTATTCAGTCAAGGAAACATACCGGAACGTATTCCTGAATTTAAAATTCAATCAGGAGAGTATTTAATCGATGTGCTTGTAAAAGAAAACTTTGTCACTTCAAAAGGAGAAGCTCGACGATTGTTTGAAGGAGGGGCTATTAAAAACCTCGATACTGATGAAAAAATAGAAGACTCAACTTTTAAAGTAACTCAAGCTGTAACTCTTAAGATTGGAAAGAAATCATTTGCAAAACTAGTGGTATAATCATCGCATGAACAAAGCTTATTTTGCTGGCGGATGTTTTTGGTGTACAGAGGCAGATTTTTCAAATATCTCAGGTGTTGTAGATGTTATTTCTGGATATGCAGGTGGGCATGTTCCAAATCCAACATATGAAGAAGTTGTTTCTGAAACTACGGGTCATAGAGAGACTATCGAAGTCACATATGATACTTCAAAAGTATCATATGAAGAATTAGTAGATTATCTGATACGTACCATCAATCCAACCGATGCAATTGGATCCTTTCATGACATAGGAGAAAGTTATACTCCAGCAATCTTTTATCAGACAGAAGAAGAAAAAGCAATTGCAGAAAAAGTTATCAAGATTTGGGATGATAAAAAGATATATCGAAAACCTTTGGCAGTAAAATCGATTGCATTTACAAACTTCTATCCTGCAGAAACGTATCATCAAAAGTATAGTCAAAAAAATCCACTTAGATATGGATTGTATCGAGAGGCGGGTGGACGAGATGAGCAGATGGTAGAAAATAATAAACTCTTTCCTAAAAAAAAGATATATATAAAGCCAACTCAAGAAGAAATAAAAAACAAACTTACACCAGAACAGTATGCAGTTACACAAGAAGAAGCAACAGAAGCTCCGTATGCAAATGAATTCGATAACAAGTTTGATGAAGGAATATATGTTGATGTGGTAACAGGTGAGCCTTTATACAGCTCAAAGGATAAATATGATTCAGGGTGTGGTTGGCCTGCATTTACAAAAACAATTGATCAAAATGTTGTTGTAGAAAAAGAAGATACGAAATTATTTTCAACACGAATAGAGGTGCGCAGTAAAATAGGTGACTCCCATCTTGGGCATGTGTTTAATGATGGACCCAGAGAAAAAGGTGGCATGCGATATTGTATAAATTCAGCAGCACTCAGGTTTATTCCCAAAGCAGATATGCAGAAAGAAGGGTATGGTGAGTACTTGGATCGGATGTATTGACTTTTATGCTAAATAGTTGTAGCTTAGAAATGTCTAGGACAATGTAGTTCTAGATAAACACCTGCACTTCTCCATGAAAATTATCATCTTGTTGCTACTGCTGTTGTCAGCAGTAGCAACGCGGGCTAACGTAGTTAGCCTGCCTTCATCCCTACTGTTCACTACGGTGAACAGTAGGGATATCACAGGAACCCACACCTTCACTGAAGGTGCGGGTGATATAAGCCTGACGGCATTCATGTACCAGTCCCCCCCGAGGGACGTCTACAGGTTTGCATTTGCCACCTCGAGTATGGCAAGGTTTGCCATACTCGAGGTCTCTGTCCTAACAGGACAGAGGTTGACTGTCGGAACCTACTCGGGGACAAGTAACCCATCCGGGGATTACGCCAACCTCCTCGTTAATCTCGGAGGTGGGACCGTTGGTTTCGCGTCGAGCGAAAGCTCGTACACGATAACATCGGTTGAGTACTCCTCATTGGGGGTACTCAGCTCAGTCGAACTAACGTTTCGGCAGACACAACGGTTTGGGGGGTTTCCTCCAGCCGAAATGTCAGGAAGGCTGAAATTCAACCCCATCCCTGAACCCTCAATCCTGGCGATCCTATTACTAGGATACCTAGGACTAACAACACGTCGGCGGCGTTAGAAACCTATGCCGACGACACCTCGACCAAAACGGCGTGTACTTGAATCTAGCAAATTCTTGTACACGCTTTTTAACATATACCCCTATCAATAAGACTAAAAATCAGTATAATACCCCGTATGACTCGTACACGACTTTGGGCCTTCATTATCCTGGTTATTGCCGGACTCGGAGCCCTATATTTATATAAAACTTATACAACTAGTCCTTTTAAACTCGGACTTGATCTAAACGGGGGAATTCATCTTGTATACAAGGCAGATACTTCAAAACTAGCTGATGCAGAGATTGCTGGCTCTATGAGTACACTGAAAAATGTAATCGAAGCACGAGTAAACGCGTTCGGAGTCTCTGAACCTATTGTTCAGACTGAACAATCAACTCTTGGAGGACAAATTGTTCATAAACTTATTGTTGAATTACCTGGTGTAAAAGATACACAAAAAGCTATTGAACTTATTGGACAAACTCCTGTACTTGAGTTTTCTTTACTTGAACAAGCGACAACAACTATATCATCAACTTCAACACAAGCTATCCTCACTCCAACAGGTTTGACTGGACGATATATTACCACTGCACAAGTTGAATATGATGGACAAACAGGACGACCACAGATCGGTATAGTCTTTAACAGTGAGGGAGGTGACTTGTTTGCGAAGATTACAAAAGATAATCTTGGAAAACAACTTGCTATCGTTCTTGATGATAACGTTATATCTGCACCAACTATTCAAGGAGAGATTATAGGAGGTAAAGCACAAATCACAGGACAGTTTTCTATACAAGAGGCTAATAATCTTGCACGAAGTTTGAAATACGGTGCGCTTCCTGTTGCCATCGAACTCGTAGGAACACAAACTATTGGTGCTTCTCTTGGAACTGATGCTTTGCATGCAAGTATGAAAGCTGGATTGTATGGATTTATTATCGTTGCATTGTTCCTGATGCTTTGGTATCGAGTTCGAGGGTTTATTGCAGGGCTCGCATTGATTATCTATACAATCATTAACCTTGTGATTTTTAAAGTATTCGGTATTGTGCTTACATCAGCTGGATTGGCAGCGTTTATCATTTCAATAGGTATGGCAGTAGATGGAAATATCTTGATTTTTGAGCGAATGAAAGAGGAATTGAAACGAGGTAAAGATAAGACTCAAGCATTAAAAGATGGATTTGCTCGAGCGTGGCCATCTATTCGGGATAGTAATATCTCAAGTATGATTACTGCAATTATCCTGTATACATTTGCAGCATCCTCACTCATCAAAGGTTTTGCGCTTGTGTTTTTGATCGGTGTAGCTGTCTCTATGTTTACAGCTGTTACTGTATCACGAACATTTCTATCAGCACTATCTAAAAATAAATAATACACATATATGTTTATCGTAAAAAACAGAATTATATTCTACATACTCTCTTTCATTCTCATCACATCTTCAATCTTTGCTGTTTCAAAATGGGGATTGAACATGAGTATTGATTTTAAAGGGGGATCATCTATTGAATTACAACCATATGCATCGTCAACAGTTGCTATGGTTACCGATGATCAAGCAAAAGATATTTTGCAAACTGCATTTCCAGAAAGTACTGTTCGAGCATATGGAGAAAAAGGATTTTTGATCAATACAGCAGAACTCACAGGCGATCAGCAAGGTGAAGTTCGAGCGCGAGTTGCACGAGTGTTGCCATCATATGAGATATCTCGATTTGATAACGTCGGTCCTATTTTAGGAGAAGAGTTAAAGAAAAAATCTATCGGGGCTATCATTGCTGTGTTGATTGCAATTGTGTTGTTTATTACATTTGCATTCCGACAAGTATCAAAGCCTGTATCTTCCTTCAAGTATGGATTAGCGGCTATTGTTGCACTTGCACACGATGTGATTATTCCAATAGGATTCTTTGCATTTATGGGACATTTTCTTGGAGGATATGAGATAGATGCATTGTTTGTAACGGCACTTTTGGTGGTTCTTGGATTTTCTATTCACGATACCATTGTGGTGTTTGACCGAGTTCGAGAAAATCTGCATCTCGATAAAAACAAAAATGCTACATATGAGCATATTGTTGGTGATTCTGTATCTGAGACATTTGTACGTTCTATCAACACCTCGCTTACAACAGTACTTGCACTTGTCGCAGTATTTATATGGGGTCCAGAGACAACGCGAAACTTTGCACTTGTATTAATTGTAGGTATCGCAGCTGGAACATACTCCTCTATCTTTATCGGTTCACCTCTACTTGTAACTATGGCAGGGAAGTTCGGAGCTAAGAAACGATAGATTCAGTCATGATATACGTAAAAAACCACTTTGAAAAAGGTGGTTTTTTAAGTTAACTAATATATAAACTAAAATGCTACAATACACCTATGTCAGCCGGTATTTCTCTTAAACCAAAAACCCTGCTTTTACTTGATTCACACGCTATTATTCATCGTGCATATCACGCTGTGCCAAATCTTCAAAACTCTAAAGGTGTGCCAACAGGTGCCTTGTTCGGTATTATAAATATGCTTTTTGGTATTTTGGAGCGGTTTAAACCAGATGCTATCATCGCATGTTACGATCTTCCTCATCCAACATATAGACACGAAGTCTATGAAGCATATAAAGGAACGCGAAAGGAAACCGAAGCAGCACTCGTTGCACAGATCATAAGCTCACGAAAAATATTTGAAGCACTCTGTATACCAATGTTTGATAAACCAGGATTTGAAGCTGATGACATATTAGGAACTATTGTTGAGCGATCAAAAAAAGAATTTCCAGATTATCGAATCATTATCGCATCAGGAGATATGGATACTATGCAACTTGTGAGCGAAGATGATGTGATTGTATATACACTTCGAAAAGGTTTGACTGACACAGTTACATACAATGAGGCGGCAGTAAATGAAAAGTATGGTTTTGGTCCATTGCAACTCATAGACTTTAAAGGTCTTCGAGGTGATGCATCTGATAACATCATTGGTGTTCCTGGAGTTGGAGAGAAGACTGCCACAACTATTATTAAAGAATTTACAAATATAGAAGGGTTATATGAATATTTGGAGTCGGTAAAAGAATTTTCAAAAAGTGATGCACGGTTAAAGAGAGCTGGAATTTCAGAGCGTTTTTTCAAACTTCTTCTTGAACACAAAGATGATGCGTTATTTAGTAAAGCACTTGCGACTATTCGACGTGATGCACCTATCAATCTTCAATTTGAAAATATAAAACCATGGTATGAATGCGTCGATAAAGATGCTTTTAATAATCTGATTGATGAATATGAACTTAAAAGCGTTCGAGGAAAACTCGATAGAGTTATTGATATACAACTCGGACGAAAACCTCTTAAAGTTGTTGAGGATGTATGGTCTGCATCTTTACCTGGAACAATTCGTCAAACAAAAGAAAAACCAGAAACGACACCGATTACTGATGAAGATAAAGTTAAGATTTGGATGCTTAGATCATATTTGTCAGATCCAGAGCAAAAAGATATTGATGATATTTTAGGTAATGGAACAGACACACTTGATGATCTTCTAAAAAAAGAAGGAGTGCTAGACTTATACAACAATGTTGAAAAGCCTATGGTCACTATTTTGAAGGAAATGCATGAGCGGGGTATAAAGATTGATATTGCCTTTTTTAAAAAACTAGAAAAAGAATATCGAGCGTATTTAAATAATTTACAGAAAGAAATCTGGGAATTGACTGGAGAAGAATTCAATATCTCATCACCAAAACAACTTGGTGTAGTACTGTATGATAAACTCGATATTGTAAAGGGAAGCGGTGCGCGTATTAAAAAAACTGCAGGTGGTGCACGGTCAACAAAAGAATCAGAGCTAGAAAAACTAGTTGATGCACATCCAGCAGTTTCAAAGATTTTAGAATTTCGTGAATACAATAAACTATTGACGACGTATATCGATGTACTTCCAACATTGGTAGATGAACAAGATAGAATTCATCCAACATATGTGCAAACTGGAGCAGTGACTGGACGTATTGCATGTGAAGCTCCGAGCATACAAAATATTCCAATCAAGACAGAGCTAGGTCGAGCTATACGAAATGGATTTATTTCTAGAGATGGATTTACTTTGGTTACTATTGATTATGCACAGGTTGAACTTCGTATCGCGGCCATTCTATCAAAAGATAAAGAACTTATTGATATATTTACAAAAGGAGAGGATATTCATACAGGTGTTGCTGCACGTATGTATAAAGTTGATGTGCAAGATGTTACGTCTGATATGCGTCGTCATGCCAAGACTATTAACTTTGGAATTCTCTACGGTATGGGAGTTCAGGCACTTGCTAAAAATCTTGGTGTAAAACAGGTGGAAGCACAGGATTATTATCTAAATTATTACAGCACATTTGCAGGACTCTCAAACTATTTGCAGGATTGTAAAATTCAAGCAGAGCGAAAGGGGTACACTACAACACTTTTTGGACGTAGACGATATTTCCCTGAGATAAAGTCACCTATATCTTTTATCAAAGCAGCAGCAGAACGTATGGCTATCAACGCCCCTATTCAAGGAACAAATGCTGATATGATAAAGATTGCTATGGTACGAATCGATACTTGGTTGAAGAAAGAAAATCTTGAAGATAAGGTTCGAATGTTGGCTACTGTACATGATGAACTTATTTTTGAAATAGAAGATAAGGATGAACAGTTTGTTGATAACATTATTGCACGTATTCAATCCATCATGGAAACAGTTCTTGATAGCATTGCAGATGCAAAAGTTATACCGATACAGACAAGTGCTAAAAAAGGGAAGAGTTGGGGAGGGGCAAAGTAATCGATATTAGTGTACTATAAGAAAAACATGCTCTACCTTTTTCATGGAACAAATCAAAAGAAGATACAAGAACAGTCATCTGCTGTGATTGAGTCTTTGCGAACAAAGCGAGAATTTGCACAAGTGTTCTATATTCATGCAGATACATTTGATATATACAACTTAGAAGGGCAGCAAAACACGCAAGGTTTGTTTTTTGATAAACATATCTTTGTGTATAAAAACCTGCTTAGCAGTACTAAAGAGACTAGAGAGTATATTCTTGAAAATATAAAAGAATACATTGCGTCACCTCATTTACATCTACTCATAGAAGGAGATTTGGATGAAAAATATTTGAAAGAGCTACAAAAACATGCAGAGGTTGTCGTGAAGACATATGTTGGCGGGGTGATACATCCGCAAAAAGAAGACATCTCAAAGAAAATGTTCAATACAGTTGGTGTGATTGCTGATTTAAAAAGCTCTACAGCTCGTTCGGTTACAAAAAAAATGCACGCGTGGAAATATTTAGATGAGCTCCGCTCAACAGGCACTGCCCCTGAAGAGTTCTTTGGTATCTTATGGTGGAAATATAAGACATTGGTACAGGCACGTGATGCAGATCAAAAAGGAAGTGGATTAACTCCTTATACATACACACAAGCGAAGAAAACCGTTGCGGTATACTCACATATACAAAAAGATATGAGTACTCTCTTGTCTATATATCATGATGCACACAATGGCGAATCCGATATGTGGGAAGATCTCGAAGGATGGCTTCTACAATAATGCTAAGTAGCAATTTCTTTAGATAATTGTGCCATTTTTATACATCATTCTCCTGTCATGTTGTAATACAGATACGCACACGGAGGTACGCATTTATTGACATATCTATTGTAATATGACATAGTATAAAAGTGTTCCCATTCAAAAGAGAATTTGGACTGCTCTTTACATTTTGAGATATGACTGCATCTTTCAGGGTATTTTGTATCTTGAAAGATGCAGTCAACAACCAAACTCAGAGCTGCACACAAACAAACAAACCGTAATCCAGCCATGAAAAAACTACTCTTTGTTCTCACCCTCGCAATACTCATCATCCTCGGGATCAAAAAAATGATCGCCTTAGATGAGGCGAAAGCAGACACACTTAACTCCTTTTACCAGGAGAAGCAGGAAATTTACACTACACTAGCCTCAAAGGCTGTGGAAACCCTGCGTGAAGAGGTTCAGAAACGCCTGTCGAGTAGAGTTGAACCAACTCTACTCCTAGAAAATGAGCTAACACCATGGGTGTTAAAAGATCGTCTAGATAAGATGTCCTATCAGGGAGGGGATAGGAAGACCATTTTCGATGGTGCTAACCAGGCGCTGAGTAAGGTCATCCTTTTCGACCATCTTGTGAGGTCGCAGCCGAATACCTCACCGTCAGAACTTATTTTAGACTTCAATAGTCTAAATCATCGAAAAACCCCTGAAAACGACAAGATCATCACAGCCGCAACAGCTGAGTATCAGGGACTGATCCGCGATCAGCAAGAAAGTCTTGTAAAGATCGGGGAGATAGTCACCCGGTAAAACTCTCAAAAAAAGGTAGGCCGACTACCTAGCAAAAACTGAATTGTCGGAACGATCATCACAGACTTGTGGTGATCTTTTCTTTATATCTAATAATATGTGCGTCCGGTAGGAATCGAACCTACGACCCTCTGCTTAAAAGGCAGGTGCTCTACCGACTGAGCTACGAACGCATTGAACTTGTATTCGTGTATAATACATGAAATGACTCATATTGTCCATATACTTTTACCTGACATACGAAGTGCATATAACGTAGGGTCTGTATTTCGGTCTGCGGATTGTTTTGGTGCAGAAAAGGTATTTCTATCTGGAACCACTCCAAAACCCATAGACAGATTTGGTCGCCCTCAAAAGGAAATAGCTAAAACAGCTCTCGGAGGGGAGAAAAGTGTTTCGTGGGAATATGCTGAAACCGAAGTAGATATTATTAAAAAAGCTAAAAACGAAGGATTTCTTATCATAGCCGTTGAACAACACCCAACATCAATTCCTCCTAAAGAATTTCTAAAGAAAAATAAAAATCAAAAAATATTACTTATATTTGGGAACGAAGTTGAAGGTGTTTCTAAAAATATTCTGAAGAAAGTGGATCATATACTTGAATTGCCAATGAAAGGGGAGAAGGAATCTTTAAATGTGTCGGTATGTGCCGGGGTGATGCTGTATGAATTTTTGAAATAACTAATAATGAATTAAATACTTCAGAGATTCTGTACTCTCTGATTACAAGCATTCCCATGGTTGTAAATTGTTGCGATATAAAAACACCACCTAGAACTAGTCTGGTCGTGTTTTTAATAAAGCTTGGGATGGCGGCACTCATCCATGAGACTTCAGTATGAAGTCCGCAGCTACCATTGCTGTCGTCAAGCTATGTGCATATAGTATATCCCTCAGTTTTTACTGTCAACTTATTTACTCTTATCCTTGCTTAACTGACCGCAATGCCGCCTTGATCTTATCGGTTGTAGATTCGAGTCCTACAGGAAGGTTGTCTACGGCACTCTTGGCTTCCTTAGGAGAATACCCCATAGCTTTAAGTGCTTCAAATACCTCAAGATCTGAACTGTTACTGATAGTTGTCGTTTCTCCATTTTGTTTGAAATCAAAAGCAATCTTTGGTAACTTGTCACGTAGTTCCAAGACAATCTTCTCAGCAATCTTTTTTCCAATACCTGAGATCTGTGTAAGATATGCGGTATTATTTTTTACCACATGCTCGTATAATACCTCGCTACCTGAAAGAGAAAGTATTCCAAGTGCAGATTTTGGTCCAATACCTGAGATAGAAGTAAGTTGCTCAAACATCAACTTGTCTGATTTTCTTTTAAATCCAAACAATTCCAGAGAATCTTCGCGTACGTGTGTGTATATGAAAAGTGAAATAGGTTCACCTTCACCAATAAGTTCAAGATCTACCTTTGCAAGTTGTACCTCATAACCAACACTATTTGCTGTAAACACACAAATGCTTTTATTTGTTACATCTCTAGTTACTCCCTCAAGATATGAAATCATAGTCTTATCCTACCATAAAACTAATTCCCTTTAATCTCCGTAGTTCCTGTACTCGTATTCAACCCGTTCTTTTTAGATGTATCCTGTTGAGGATTGATAAATACCACTCCTGCGTTACTAATGATGTCTTTAGTTGGGGAGTAAATATAAGCAATTCGACTCTTATAAAAAATAATTAAATAGTCACCAATCTCAGCTCGTGCAAAAAATGGATCCTCAATCTTTTGGCTAATTTTTCGAATATCAGGATCCTCACCATCCGGAAGTACGAGGTGCTTACTCAAACTTGTCTTTACCTCTAAGGCCTCAAGCCGAGCTGCTTCCGCAGGGTCTTCTATACGATGTGTCTTAACAGCTAGCATATATACACCAATAAGCACAAGAAGTAGTATTCCAGCAAGGATAATTTTATTCAGTAAGGGGTTTTTTGAGAAAAAGGATTTCATCTAAGTATTATAGGTAGGGTAAGGTAAGATTGCAATTACGTAAGTAAAAATAGGCACAAATAGAGTAAGAGACATGTCTTTTATCATTGTCCTTTAGCCTGCAATGCTCATTTGACAATACAATACTGGACTGCTACACTTTACTCCATTGCGTTTTTTATTTTTTTTGCTTTGAAGTAAGTTATTCACGTACATTTACTTCAAGACAAAAATAGATCGCAAAATTAGAAATAAAAATTAATTAAATTCAATAAATATTATGGCAGCAGATGCATTCGATCGATCAAAACCTCACGTAAACGTAGGTACAATTGGACACGTAGACCACGGTAAGACAACTCTTACAGCGGCTATTCTTTCAACACTTTCAAAAAAAGGAAACGGATATAACGCTAAAGTTCTTGGAATGGACGCGATTGACAAGGCTCCAGAGGAAAAAGCTCGAGGTATTACTATCTCTCTTGCTCACTGTGAATACGAGACTCCAAACAGACACTATGCTCACGTAGACGCTCCAGGTCACGCCGATTATATCAAAAACATGATTACAGGAGCTGCTCAGATGGACGGTGCTGTACTTGTGGTAGCTGCAACAGATGGACCTATGCCTCAAACACGAGAGCACGTTCTACTTGCTAAGCAGATTGGAGTTCCAAAGATTATCGTATTTATGAACAAGTGTGACATGGTTGATGATAAAGACATGCTTGATCTTGTTGAAGAGGAGGTACGTGAACTTCTAACAAAGAACGGATTTGATGGAGCAAACGCCCCAGTTATTCGAGGTTCAGCTCTTAAAGCTTTGAACTCAACAGATGTTAACGACGAGTGGTCACAAAAGATTATCGATCTTGCAGATGCTATCGATGCATTTATCCCAGTACCAGTACGTGAGACTGATAAACCATTCCTTATGCCAGTAGAAGATGTTTTCTCAATCGAGGGACGAGGAACTGTGGTAACAGGACGAATCGAGAAAGGAATCATCAAGATTGGTGAAGAAATCGAAATCGTTGGACTAAAAGAGACTGTAAAAACTATCGTTACAGGAGTTGAAATGTTTAACAAATCATTGAGTGAAGGAATGGCCGGAGACAACGCCGGACTACTTCTACGATCTGTAAAGAAAGAAGATATTTCACGAGGACAGGTTCTTGCTAAGCCAGGATCAGTAAAACCTCATACAGACTTCGAGGCTGAGGTATACATCTTGAAGAAAGACGAAGGAGGACGACACACACCTTTCTTCTCAGGATACAAACCACAATTCTACGTTCGAACAACTGACGTTACTGGAGAAGTAACATTGGCTGAAGAAGGTAAAATGGTTATGCCAGGAGATACAGTTACTTTTAAAGTAAAACTTGTAGCACCTATCGCTCTTGAGGACAATACACGATTTGCTATCCGAGAGGGAGGAAAGACTGTAGGAGCCGGAGTTGTAACAAAGATCGTTGCGTAATTAAAAACTAAACGTACGCACTCTGGTCTATGAACCCCCAAAGAATGCAGTGCAACAAAAAGCATTGCATTTTTTGATAAATTAGTGTAATATCCAAATCTATGTCAACCGCCATTAAAAGCACAAAAAAAACATCTAAATCAGATGGAGTAGAAGTTACTTCAAAACTTCGGATCCGAGTTAGGGCATACGATGCTCGATTGTTAGACAATTCAGTCAAGCAAATCATCGAAACAGCTCTAAAACACGATGCGATAGTACACGGACCAGTACCTCTTCCAACTGAGATTAAGAAGTATACGGTGAACCGATCAGCGTTTATTTACAAAAACTCTCGAGAACAATTCGAATCTCGAACACATCGAAGATTGATTGACATAATCAATCCTTCAGCAAAAGTTATTGAGTCTTTGACAAACATGACTTTGCCATCAGGTGTGAATGTTGATGTAAAGATGATGTAGTAGGCGGTCAGACGACTAAAGAATTAATTAACCCAATTCTTAGATACGATATATCAGGCAAGTGTTCACGACTTATTAAATTAAGTTACGGAACATCGAGACCTGCTCTATATGCAACGTACTAAGATTAAACATAAACAATATGAAGTATACAATTGCAACAAAAAAGCATATGACACAGCTGTTTGATGAATCTGGAAAGGTTTATCCTGCTACTGTTTTGTCATATGGAGATATGGTGGTAACACAAAAGAAAGATAAATCTAAAGATGGTTACGACGCTATTCAAATTGGATTTGGTTCTAAATCTGTTAATCAACTGTCTAAGGCTGTTCGAATGCATGCTAATATTGGTGACGCTAAAAAAGGTTTTGCTCTCTTAAAAGAGGTGCAAGGCCTTTTTGCTGAAAAAGGAGATGTCCTTCCATTCGAATTCGTCTCAGGAGATATGGTTACTGTGTCTGGAACAACAAAAGCTAAAGGTTTTCAAGGAGTTGTAAAACGATATAACTTTAAAGGAGGCCCTGCATCACACGGTCAAAAACATTCTGAAAGAGAACGAGGATCATCAGGAGCTGGTGGATATCAAAGAGTGTTCAAAGGAACACGTATGGCAGGACGTATGGGAGGTGACAAGATGACTTTCAAAAATCTTCTTGTTGTTTCTGTCGATACAGATAACAAACTAGTGTACATCAAGGGAGCAATTCCAGGTCGACGAGGTACAGTTGTTGAAATCACACAAAAGTAATTTTCTATTCTAATTTGTAAATAAATATATGGCAAAAACAACAACTAACACAAAAAAGACAACTGCTTCTAAGGATTTAAATACTGTAAAAGTATACTCAACTGCAGGAAAAGAAGTCTCAACTATTGCACTTCCAGAAAAGTGTTTCGGTGTATCATGGAACGGTGACCTTGTTCATCAGGTGATCACATCTCTACAGTCTTCAGCTCGACATCCATATGCTCACGCAAAAACACGAGGTGAGGTATCAGGAGGAGGAAAGAAACCTTGGAGACAAAAAGGAACTGGACGAGCACGACATGGATCAACTCGATCACCTATCTGGGTTGGTGGAGGTGTAGCACATGGTCCTCGAAATGATAAAAACTACGACCGAAAGGTAAACAAAAAAGCCAAAGATAAAGCTATCGCAACTATTCTTTCAAAGAAATTTGCAGATGACGAAATCATCTTTATTGATTCACTTTCATTTGCAGCTCCAAAAACTGCAGATATGAAAGATATCATAACAAAGATTGCTTCAGTCGATGCTTCATTCGCAACTCTTGCAACAAAGAAGCATAACACTGCGTTGATTGTTACTCCTGCAAATGACAAGAATACCGTACTCAGTACTCGAAACTTCAAAAACATGGAGGTTCAAACAGTTGCTGATATCAACCCACTTATCATTTCAAAATACAAATTTATCATCGTTGTGTCACCAAAGGAATCAACAGATCTTCTAGAAGCTCGATTGCAAAATAAATAAACGCATATGAAAAAAGAAACCTATATCATAAAACCAAGAGTTACAGAGAAAGCTATTATTTCAACTGACAAAAATAAGTATGTCTTCAATGTATCTAAAAATGCAAACAAAGATAACTTGTATCAAGAAGTTGTTATGAAGTACAAAGTTAACCCTTTGAAGATCAACATTATCAATACATCTGCTCGACGAATCATGCGACGAGGGAAGCCTGGTCAATTGTCTGCATTTAAAAAAGCAATTGTCACTTTGAAAAAAGGAGACAAGATTGATATTGCATAATTATTTAGAAAATACGTCAAAAATTAATTAAACATTTATGAAAAGATATAGCCCACGATCAGCATCACGACGAAATATGGTAACCATTCCATATAAGCAGTTGTTGACAACAGATACACCTCACAAAGCCTTGATTAAAGGTATTAAACGAACAGGTGGACGAAATAACACTGGTCGAATTACTACACGTCACAAGGGAGGAGGAAACAAGCGAACATTCCGAGATATCGATTTTACATACGATAAAAAAGGAATCCCTGCAAAGATTGTTTCTGTTGAATACGATCCAAACCGAACAGCGTTTATTTCTCTTGCAAACTATGCCGATGGAGCAAAACGATATATCGTTACTCCAAAAGGTATCAAAGTAGGTGATACATTCATTGTTGATGAAAAAACAGAAGTAAAGAAAGCTTGCCGAATGATGTTGAAAAACATTCCTGTTGGAACATTTATTTACAATGTTGAGATTAAACCACTTGGAGGAGGAAAACTTGCTCGATCAGCTGGAAACTATGCTGAAATCGTAGCTCATGATAATGGATATGCACTTATTAAGATGCCATCAACTGAAGTTCGACGAATTCTCGATACTGCATGGGCATCTATCGGAGAGGTGTCAAATGAAGAGAGTCATTTACAGAACTTCGGTAAGGCTGGAAAGAGTCGATGGCGAGGAATTCGACCAACAGTTCGAGGTACAGCTATGAACCCTGTAGATCACCCACACGGAGGAGGTGAAGGACGACAAGGACGAGGGCGACGACGAGCGATCTCTATCTACGGTAAACCGACAGGTAAGGGTCAGAAGTCGAGAACTCCTAAGAAGTACTCAAACCGACTAATTGTCTCACGACGAAAGAAGTCATAATCCATAAAAAACATTATCAATATTGACTAAACCACGAGTTTTTGCTAATATCCATAGCACTGCTCACCTAAAAAGTAGACAAATTAAACAATGACACGATCAACAGCAAAAGGCCCATATATCGCCGAAAGACTTCTAAAGAAGATTGAAGGTAAAACACCAGCACAAACTGGGGTTATTAAGACATGGTATCGAGACAGTATGATCGCACCTGAGTTTGTTGGATTTACATTCGGTGTACACAACGGTAAAACTCATGTTGAGGTTTTTGTAACTGAAGATATGGTAGGGCACCGATTGGGAGAGTTTTCATTAACTCGAAAGTTTACTCGACACGGAGGAAAGATGCAGAAAGAACTTGATGCTGCTAAAAAGCAAGCTGAGATCACTGCTGCAAAATCCGCTAAAGCTGCACCTGCCAAAAAGTAGTCATTGTCTAAATCTAATTAACGTATATATATGAAAGCAATTCTTAAAAATTATCGACAATCACCACGAAAGGTAAGACTGGTAACAGATTTAGTAAAAGGGAAACCTGTAACTAAAGCTTTGACAACCCTTGAGTTTACACCGAAGCGAGTTGTTCCAGTTATTAAGAAACTGCTTGAAAGTGCGATTGCAAACGCTGTACACGCTGGTATGGATAAAACAACATTGAAAGTGAAAAACATCACTGTCGATGAAGGTTTTACCATAAAGCGAATGATGCCACGAGCTCGAGGTACAGGTGCACGAATTAACAAGCGAACATCACATATTAACATTACACTTGCAGTAATTGAACCTAAGAAATAATTTCAAAGATATATAACATCATATGACAAAAATAGTTCACCCATACGCACATAGACTTGGAATCATCAAAGATTGGAAATCTCGATGGTTTTCATTGAATGCTGATTTTCGAAAGAACTTCAAAGGCGATATTTTAATGCGTGAGTGGATTGAAAAAAATCTGAAAGGTCAATTCATCGGTCTTGTCGAAATCGAGCGAAACACAAAAGCAATTAAAGTAATTATTAATACATCTCGACCAGGAATCGTTATCGGTAAGAGTGGGGAGGGAGTTATCAAGATTCGAACAGCTCTTGAAAAACTTTTGACAAAGCACGCGAAAGAGATAAAACCAAATATACAAATCGAAGTTGTAGAGATCAAAAACCCAGAGGCGAATGCAGCTATTGTTGGACAAATGATTGCAGAAGGTATCGAAAAAAGACTTCCATATAGACGAGTTCTTAAGCAAATAGTTGAGAAAGTCATGGCTGTTAAAGATATTAAAGGAGTGAGAATTTATCTAGGTGGACGTCTAGGAGGAGCTGATATGGCTCGAAGTGAGGAGATCAAACGAGGGCGAGTACCTCTACAAACTTTCCGAGCTGATATTGATTTCTCACGAGCAAAAGCACACATGCTTTACGGAGATATCGGTATTAAGGTATGGATTTATAAAGGTGAAATCTTTGAAAAGGGATTAGGCCGATAATTTCTGATAAATAATTTAAGAAAAAATATATGTTATTCCCAAAAAAAGTAAAACATCGAAAATGGCAAGTAACTCGACGAAATCGAAAGGTTTTGAATGCAAAAGTTGAGACACGAGGTCTGACTCTCGCAAACGGATCACATGGTATGCTTGCAACAACACAGGCTCGAATCACATCAAATCAAATCGAGTCAGCTCGAAAGGTTATTGCTCGTAGTATTGGTAAGACGGGACGAATCTGGATTCGAATATTTCCTGACAGACCTTTTACGCGAAAGGCTGCTGAAGTACCGATGGGTTCAGGAAAGGGAGCACCAGAAGGATATTGTTTTGAGACTTATGCAGGACGAATGCTTTTCGAAGTAGATGGAGTAACTGCAGAAGTTGCAAAAGAGGCATTTAGAAAAGCAAACTCAAAATTGCCTGTAAAAACTAAAGTCGTTTCACGATAAATAAGATAATAACACATATATGACACCAGAATTAAAAAGTAAAAAAAGAATACTCGAAGGAACTGTAACTTCAGACAAAATGAAAGACACTATTGTCGTGAAAGTTGACCGATACGTAAAATTGCCAAAATACGGAAAGTTTGTTACAATTTCTAAGAAATACAAAGCACACGATGCTGGTAATACTAAGAAAATTGGAGATCAAGTTTCTATTATTGAGACAGCTCCTATTTCAAAAGATAAACGATTTACATTAGTAAAATAAGACCAAATATATGATTCAACCACAAACAATAGTTTCTATAGCTGACAACTCTGGTGCAAAGATCGGAAAGGTCTTTAAAGTGCTAGGTGCAGCAGCTAAGAGATATGCTCGAATTGGAGATACTGTAATCCTTTCAGTACAAAAGTCAGAGCCTAGAAAGCAGACTAAAAAGAAGGATGTACATAAAGCTGTTGTGGTTCGACAACGACAAGCATTCAGACGAAAGGATGGTTCATACATTCGATTCGACGAGAACGCTGTGGTTCTTATTGATAAAACAAAAGGTGAGCCAATTGCAGGACGTATCTTCGGACCTATTCCTCGAGAGATTGCTGAAAGAGGTTATCAAACTATCGCTTCTAAAGCGCAAGAGATAGTATAAAACATTTATAAATACATAACGAAACGTATAAGTCTTAAGAAAAAAAATATGATTAAAAAAGGACAAACAGTAAAGATACTATGCGGAGATGACAAAGGTAAAAAAGCCACTGTGATCAAAGTTTTTCCATTGCAAGATTTAGTTCTTGTAGAGGGTATCAATATGAAAAAAGTGCATCAAAAGGCAAAAACAAAAGATAAGAAAGGGGAGGTTGTTAACATGGCCACACCTATTCATATTTCTAATGTCGCAGAAGTTAAATAATCTGCAAATAATTAATATACACATATGACAAAAACAGCTCACAAAACAGTACAAGATAAAGCAAAAGATGCATTCAAAACATTGAAGGCGGATTTTGGATATAAGAACATGTTACAAGCTCCTCGGATTACAAAAGTTATTGTTACAACAACTATTGGATCAGTTAAGGATGTAAAACGAAAAGAACTGATGCTTGATCGTCTTACAAAGATCACAGGACAAAAGCCTGTTACTACAATTGCTAAAAAATCTATTGCTACGTTTAAACTTCGAGCCGGTGATGCATCAGGTTACAAGGTAACATTGCGAGGAGAAAAAATGTGGTCATTTTTAGAAAAAGTTGTAAATATTGCACTTCCTCGAACAAAAGACTTCCGAGGTATTGCTGCTACTGGTGTTGATGGTATGGGAAACTTTTCTTTCGGTATCAAAGAGCATACAGTATTTCCTGAAACATCTGACGAAACTATTCAAGATGTCTTTAGTCTTGGAGCAACTGTGGTAACTACAAGTAAAAACCAAACAGAAACTAAAGCGTTCCTAGATACGCTTGGCTTCCTATTTAAAAAATAATTCACGAAGACTAACACTAGACAAATTATATGGCAAAAAAATCAGTTATTGAAAGATCAAAAAAGACACCAAAGTTTAAAAGTCGTGTAGTTCGACGATGTTTTAAATGCGGACGAAAACGAGGATATATGCGAGACTTTGATATGTGTCGAATCTGTTTCCGAGAATTAGCTAATGAAGGAATGATCCCAGGTATTAAAAAATCTTCATGGTAATCATCGTAAATCAATAAATAGAAAGCTAACAATAAATATATGAATCACGGAATCTCACAAATAATCAATAACCTAAAAACAGCTAACATTGCAGGAAAAGAAGTTGTTGTATTTGGTTTCTCAAAATTTCGACAAGCTATTCTTGAGAAACTTGCTGCACTAGGGTTTTTGGGTAAAGTTAAAGTAACAGGAAACGGACCAATCAAACATATCGAAGTCGAGATGTTGTATGATGCAACAGGTAAAGGACGAATCGTAGGAGTACAGCAAATTTCAAAATTTTCACGACGAGTGTATGGATCATACAAAGAGGCTCATCAAGTTAAAAATGGATACGGAGCATTACTTGTAAGTACACCAAAAGGAGTTCTGACAGATGCAGAAGTTCGAGCACAGAAAGTTGGTGGAGAGTTCTTGTTTAAAATCTGGTAAGGGAGTATGAGGGTTGGAAACCCTCATACGAACACTTATGTCGGCGAAGCCGACTAGAAGGGTGTAACCACTTAACAAAACATCTAACAAGATGGGGCAAAGAAGCGCCTTGCACAAGCTAAAGATCTTCTACTTTATAAGTTATATACTGCAAAAGTAAAAGCAAAATAATACACATTTATGTCAAGAATCGGAAAACAAATCATACCAATTCCAGCAGGAACAACTGTAACAGTCGATACAAACTCTGTAACAGTTAAAGGTCCTAAAGGAGAAATCACACGAAAACTTCTTCCACTTGTGGAGGTTGTTGTAAATGGATCAGAAGTAAGTTTCGTACATAAGCAGAACACTGCTTTCGGACGATCACTTTGGGGTACTTACGCTTCACATGTTAAAAACATGATCGAAGGAGTAAACACACCATATGTTAAAAAACTTATTCTAGAAGGAGTTGGATATAAAGGTGATGTTCAAGGAACAACTCTCAATCTTGCACTTGGATTTTCACATCCAGTGAAGGTTACTATTCCAGATGGAATTGCGGTTACTTCTGAGAAAGGAACATTTACATTTACGGGTATTGATAAAGAAGCTGTCGGTGGATTTGCTGCAAAGATCCGGTCATTGAAAAAACCTGAACCATATAAAGGTAAAGGATTTAGATATGATGGTGAAGTAATCCTACGAAAACAAGGTAAAAAAGCTGCATAGTCGACCATAAATATAATACAAACATATGAAAAGAATATATCTAACAAACAGAGACAGAATCAAAAATCGAATTCGATCAAAGATCTCAGGAACAGCTGAACGACCACGATTGACTGTTTTCAAATCAAACAAATATATCTACGCTCAAGTTATTGACGATACAACAGGTACAACTTTAGCTGAAGCTCATTCATCTGACATGAAAGTGAAAAAGATGGAAGCTGCAATCGAAGTAGGTAAAAAGATTGCTACAGCAGCACAAGCTAAAGGTATTACTAAGATTGTGTTCGATAGAAATGGATACATCTTTACAGGTCGAGTGCTCGCACTAGCTGATGCCGCTCGAGAGGCGGGACTGGAATTTTAATCAAATACATAGTATATATAGATATAATCACATTTTATGACAGATACCCAAGATCAAGATACAAACATACAAGCTCCAGAGGAAGCTACTACAGAGGTTGTTTCTGAGGTTGTTGACGTTGCATCAACACCAATAACAACAGCTCCAACAGCAACTCCGCGGTTTGATGCCAATCGAAGAACATTTCAAAAGAATCCACGACCAGATCGAGGAGACCGACGAGGTGGACCAAAGCGAGAGCCAAAACCAAAACCAGAGTTTGATCAGAAAATAGTTGATATTCGACGCGTGACTCGTGTTACTTCAGGAGGACGAAAGTTCAGTTTTGCTGTAGCGGTTATTGCTGGAGATAAAAAAGGACGAGTAGGGTTTGGAACAGGAAAAGGTCTCGATACTGCAGCTGCAGTTGATAAGGCATACCGAAAAGCAAAGAAAAATCTTATTCGAATTCCTCTTACAAAAGACGGTATGATTCCACACGAAGTTTCTGCAAAGTTCTCAAGTGCGCGAGTTGAACTTCGACCTGCACCAGGAAAGGGAATTGTGGCTGGATCGTCTGTCCGAGATGTTGTTGAAATTGCTGGTATTAAAGATATTATCGGAAAATTACGATCTGGAACAAAGAATAAAATGAACAACGCACAAGCTGCGATCACTGCTTTGTCTATGTTAAGTAAAGCTAAGAAAATAAAACATTTAAAGTAAACATATGCAATTACACACACTTAAACGAAATACACAGCGAAAGACTAAACAACAAATTGGTCGAGGATCTAAGCGAGGTAAAACTTCAGGTCGAGGACAAAAAGGTCAAGCATCACGTGCTGGACGAAAAATGCGTCCTGAGATCCGAGAGGTTATCAAACGAATTCCAAAACTCCGAGGACGAGGAAAAAATATCTTTAAGTCTTTTGATGTTAAACCAGCTATTGTAAATCTAACAGATCTAGCGCAAGTTCCTACAGGAACAGTTATGACACCAAAGGTCTTCGTTGATCTTAAACTTGTACAGCTTTTGAAAGGTAAAGTTCCTGCAGTGAAAGTCTTAGGAAATGGAGAAATCTCTCAAGCATTAACATTTAAAAAAGTTGCAGTTTCTGCGTCTGCTGTCGTAAAGATAGAAAAAGCAGGAGGTAAAGTATATGCTATCTAAACTAAAAACATTATTTACTGAAAAAACTATCCGAAACCGAGTCTTATTTTGTCTCGGTATTTTGGCTATATTCCGAGTACTGTCTGCTATTCCAGTTCCTGGGGTAAACACATTGGCACTTGAGCGATTTATCGGAGATAACAGTTTCTTCCAAGTACTTAACTTGTTTTCAGGAGGAGGGCTTTCAAGTCTATCTATCTTGATGCTTGGACTAGGTCCTTACATCACTGCATCTATTGTGATTCAGCTGATGACAATGGTATTTCCAAAGATGAAAAAACTCCAGCAAGAAGAAGGAGCGGCTGGACGACAAAAACTTTCACAATATAGTCGAATGTTGACTGTGCCTCTGGCATTTATTCAAACGTTTGCATTGGTAAGTATTATTTCAAAACAATCTCCAGATGTATTCGGATCTCTTTCATCATTTGGATTTATTCAGATCGGAATCATTGTGGTTGCATCATCAGTACTATTGATGTGGCTTGGTGAGCGATTGACTGAGTTTGGTATTGGAAATGGTGCATCTCTGCTTATTGCAACCGGTATCATTGCAGCGCTTCCTCAGAATGTGTCTCGAATCTATTCAACATACGACCCATCACAAGCACTCGGACTTATTAGTATTTTGGTGATGATTATCGCTGCTATCGCTGCTATTGTATACATCACTGAAGCAGAGCGACCTGTCGAGGTTACGTATGCACGACAAGCACGATCTCTTGCAACACAAGGAACAGCGGGATCAGCTAAGACATATATGCCGATTCGGTTGAATCAAGCTGGAGTTATGCCTATTATTTTTGCGATTACATTGCTTATGTTTCCTACTTTTATCGGAAATATAATGGCAGGTTCAAGTATTGAATTCATCAAGAGTATTGGAACTTTTATCGCTCGATGGGCACAAGATCCTTGGGTTCACGGAAGTTTGTATTTTGCACTTGTATTTCTATTTACCTATTTCTACACAGCGATCACTTTTGATCCAAAACAGATCTCGGAGAACTTACAGAAGAGTGGGGCATTTCTTCCAGGTATTCGACCAGGAGATAGTACTATTGAGTATTTGTCACGAATTGTAACTCGAACAACTCTTGTCGGAGCTACATTCCTTGGACTGATTGCTATCTTACCATCTATTGTACAAGGGTTAACAGGTATTGGTTCAATCAGTGTGGGAGGAACAGGAGTACTTATCGTGGTATCAACTATTATCGATATGGTAAAGAAGGTAGATGCTCAAATCGGTATGAGAGAGTACTAGTATTCTGATATACTAGATATATGAATTACGCTTTACTTCCACAAACAATTATCTTTATCGGGCGCTCAGGTGCAGGAAAAGGAACACAATCCCTGCTACTTCTTGATTATTTACAAAAAGAAATCGGTGGCCCTACATTATATATCGAAACGGGTAAATATTTTCGTGAATTGATTAATCATGATGATTTAACGGCACGATTAGCAAAAGATGTATATATGGATGGAGAACGTCACCCAGATTTTTTGGCAACTAACCTATGGTCAAACGCACTACGGAATGAATATACAGGTGTAGAGCATATTGTGTTTGATGGGGCACCACGATCGAAAATGGAAGCAGGAATGATTGAAGGCGCTTTTGGTTTTTATGACAGATTTAATATTTCTCGATATGCTAAACCTAAAGTTATATTTTTAGATGTAAGTGCTGAATGGTCACGAGAAAGACTAAAATCAAGAGGGCGTATTGATGAAATGCGACAAGATCAAATCGATTCTCGAACACACTATTTTGAAACCGCAGTTATGCCGACTATTGAATATTTAAAAAATGATTCAAAGTTTACTTTCTTACATATAAACGGAGAACAATCCATCGAAGAAGTGCATGCAGAGATCTTAAAACAGATACAGCAAGCTATTTAGTTCGAAATGAATTCCAACATGAATTCCAACTCAACAATTAACATATATACCAAAGAAGAGATTGATATCCTACGTGAGGGTGGGGCTCTTTTGGCACGCATATTGCAATTATTGAGTGAGGAGACTGTCGAAGGTGTATCGACAGCGGATCTAGATACTCGAGCACATGACCTCTGTGTAGGGTTTGGAGGAGAGCCTGCTTTTTTAAACTACAAACCACAGGGTGCGAAGATTCCTTTTCCTGCATCTATTTGTATATCTGTAAATGAAGAAGTTGTACATGGGATACCAAACAAAAACCCAAAGATTTTAAAAAATGGAGATGTTGTTGTGTTGGATATGGGTTTGAAATATAAAAAGATGTTTACTGATAGTGCTGTTACAGTTGTTGTTGGCGGAAATGATAAAAATCCTACAGGAGCACGAATGATTGAGGTTGCAAAACAGGCTCTTGATAAAGCTATTAATACTGTTAAGCCGGGAGTACGAACTGGTAGCGTAGGTCTTGCTATAGAGTCTGTGGTGCTTGGTAAATTTACATTACCATTAGAGCTCGGTGGTCATGGTATCGGTCATGGTATACACGAAGATCCGTTTATGCCAAACTTCGGTAAAAAAGGTGAGGGACCAATGCTTCGAGAGGGAATGGTGATTGCTATCGAACCTATTCTCACTGAAAAGAAACCACGAATCAAACTTGCATCTGACGGGTATACTTACGTCACAGCTGATGGGGGATTGAGTGTTCATGTTGAACATACGATTGTGGTTACTAAAGATGGAGCAGAGATCTTAACTACGGTATAGCATCAGATACAACATTAAACTCGATTGCGCTGATAAAATAATCGGCTGATGCTATAATGAACGCATGCAAATTGATACTCTCGAATCAGGTGAGCAGAGCTTAGAAAAAAATAATCAACAACCTGTGTCTTCAGCGAAGGAAAATACTTTCGCATCTTTAGAAGAAGAGTTGCATTATTTACGTGCTCAAGTAAAACGTTATGAACATGTATCAGTTGGGGAGCAAAAAGAACAGGATGAGATTATTAAAAAAGAAATAGATATATATCACATGCAATCTAAGCATGATATATTGCATGAATCGTATCGAGCAACTCCTGAAAAGACGCAACATGATGCAGAGGAGATTGTTTTAAAACTCTCTCCTGAAACACATGATAAAAACATGGAAGAGTTTCTTACTCTGATGAATACAAGAGGTATTTATAATGCACTATCTGTTATCAAATCTCTGAAAAATCCTCATTTAGAAGATGATTTTCATCGTTTTTTGGTAGAGTATATCAAAGCTGGATTTACACCGACTGGACTTAAAGAAGGTGAGCCTATTCAAAAAGCAATCGCACATACGCTGTATGAAGTAACACTACCTGATTTTCGACCTGATACCAAGAAAGAGGATGCTCGACCTTTGAAAGAGCTTTTATCAGCTATGGAGCAGTTCTATGCAGGTATGATGTCTATTGGTGAAGCTGGAAAAAAGCAAGGTGATAGTAAAAATCATATGGTGATAGAACTCGCTGTCGCTGATGGAAGTGAACAATTTATTTTCTACGTATCTATATCAAACGATAAAACTGATCTTTTTGAAAAACATATACTTTCAGTTTTTCCTGATGCGAAGATAGAAAAACAACACGATGATTTTAATATTTTTAACAATGATGGAATCACTGTCGGTTCAGTTGCGGAATTTTCTAGAAATGAAATCTACCCTATAAAGACCTATGAACAGTTTGATCATGATCCGTTAAATGTGATGTTGAACACGCTTTCAAAAATATCACGAGAAGGTGAGGGTGTGGCGGTACAAATAGTGTTTAGTCAGGTTGGTGATTATTATACAAAACTATATAAAGAATCTCTCGATAAAATACGAACAGGAAACAAGTTAAAAAAAGCAATTGATATCCGTCACACTATTTGGGGACAGTTTGCGAAAGCGGCTGGAGAACTCGGAAAAGAGATGTTGGATTCTGCCACTTCTTCAAAAAAAGAAGATCGAGAAAAGAAAGAGGAAGCTGTCGATCAAATCGCACTTGAGCAAATCACTCAAAAGATAGGTACACCTATAGTTGAGACCAATATTCGAATCGTGAGCTCTGCTTCGAGTCGACCGCGTGCTGAACAAATACTTTCTGATCTTGAATCAAGTTTCAATCAATTTAACAATCCACTAGGAAATGGTTTCAAATGGAAGCGACAAGAAAAAGAAAAACTGGATGATCTGATACAAAACTTCACATTCAGAATGTTCGATAAAGATAAAGTTCTTCCTATGTCGCTCCGTGAACTCTCTACAGTGATGCATTTTCCTGTATCTTCTGGTGGTTCAAATACACCACAACTCAAGCAATCAAAGGCAGGAACAGCACCTGCACCACTTGATTTACCTCGAGAAGGGGTATTGTTGGGTAAGAATATACACAGAAATGTTGAGCAACAAGTGTTTATGGCTCCTGAGGATCGATTGAGACATATGTATGTGATCGGACAGACCGGTGTGGGTAAGTCATCTATTTTGAAAAACTTGATCATGCAAGATATTAAGAATGGTGACGGTGTGTGTTTTATTGATCCACATGGATCAGATGTCCAAGATATTTTATCTATGATTCCTCCGGAACGATTTGACGATGTAATTTATTTTGATCCAAGTTACACAGAACGACCTATGGCGCTTAACATGCTTGAATATGATCCTACATATCCAGAGCAAAAGACTTTCGTAGTGAACGAATTATTTTCTATTTTTCAAAAACTATATGGTGGTGTACCAGAAAGTATGGGCCCGATGTTTGAGCAGTATTTTAGAAATGCTACAATGCTTGTCATTGAGGATCCATCGAGTGGTTGTACACTACTCGATGTCTCGCGAGTAATGGCTGTCAAAAGTTTTCGTGACATGAAAGTGTCACGATGTAAGAATCCAATCGTGCGACAGTTTTGGGTTGAGATCGCAGAGAAGACAAGTGGAGAATCAGGTCTTGCAAACATGGTACCGTATATTACATCAAAATTCGATGTATTTTTGGCAAATGATATTATGCGTCCTATTATTGCGCAAGAAACATCATCTTTTAATTTTCGTGAAATCATGGATAGTAAAAAGATTTTGTTGGTAAACTTAGCTAAGGGAAGATTAGGTGAAATTAATTCAAACTTGATCGGACTTATCGTTGTAGGAAAGATTTTGATGGCTGCATTATCACGCGTTGATTCATTTGGAAAAGACATGCCTCCGTTTTATCTATATATCGATGAGTTTCAAAACGTAACAACACCGTCAATTTCTACGATTCTATCTGAAGCTCGAAAATATAAACTATCACTTACGGTTGCTCATCAGTTCATCGCTCAGCTAGATGATAAGATTAAGGCATCTGTATTTGGAAACGTAGGAAACATGGCTGTGTTCAGAACAGGTGCTGAGGATGCAGAATATCTGCAAAAACAGTTTGAACCAACGTTTATGGCAAATGATATTATGAACATAGATAACTTCAATGCTTATGTGAAGATGTTGTCATATGGAAAACCTACCAAGCCATTTAACATACAAATGATGCCAAAAACACCTGGAAATCCAAATATTGTGGAAAATTTAAAAGAGCTTTCATATTTAACATATGGAAAAGATCGTGACACAGTTGAAGATGCAATAATGCTTAAATATAAAAAAGAAGAAGTGAAGCCTGTGGTTCCAAAACAAGACATAAATCCTTTTGCATAACAGCTTAACGAGCTTATAAAATCTGCTATACTTATAACCGATACATGAAAATACTCCAGATTATTACTCAAGGCGAACGAGGTGGTGCACAACTTCATGTGCGGGATAGTGCTTTAGAGCTACAAGCTCGAGGGTATGATATGTATGTTGCAACTGGTCGACAGTCTGATGTTGCCGACAGATGGCTATTTGAAGAGCTTGAGAAAGGAGGATTTAACAGAGTTCAATTGCGGATTATTCGAGATTTGCAACGCGAAGTTCATATCAATACAGAATGTAAAGCATTTGCACAAACATATAAGCTCGTCAAAAGTATTAAACCTGATATTGTACATGTACACAGTTCAAAAGCAGGTTCTTTATGTGCAGTCGCTGCACGTCTTGCTGGCGCGAAAGTTGTTTACACGGTACACGGGTTTGTGTTCAATGAACCAATGAGTATATTTAAAAAATACTTTTATCTGGTATCTGAACTCACTGCTCGTTTTTTTAGAAATTACACAATCACTGTTTCAAAGTTTGATTTAATTACAGGAAGAAAGTATCATATTATTCCAAAGAAAAAAGGTGTTGTGATCTATAATGGTATTGATCCAAAAAGAGTCGATGATATTTTGACAAAGGAGAAGGCACGAGCGATTTTATATGAAAAAATGGGTTTTACATTTCCAAAAAGTGTTCGAATAGTTGGTCTGGTAGCAAATCTTTATCAGGCTAAAGGTGTTGAATATCTTATTGATGCTGCATATCTTGCAGAACGATATAAAAATCTAACCAATACTATATGTATAGTTATAGGGGAGGGTGATTTGAGGAAGGAATTAGAATCTCAGATTGAGGAGCGCAACGTACAGGGTATATTCTTTTTAATAGGCTCTATACCCGATGCGTATCGATACTTGAAAGCTTTTGATTTGTTTGTTATGCCGTCAATAAAAGAAGGGTTTCCATATGCATTGCTTGAAGTGATGATGGCTCGAGTGCCTTTTATCGCTACAAAAGTTGGTGGTATTCCAGAGATTGCTGAATATGCATATAGTCCGTTGGTTGAGGCAGGTTCTGCTAAATACCTAACTGAACGGATTATGGATTTTATTGCACATGAAAAACCTGCAAGTCGGAAGAAGGTAAAAGAGGTTGAGTCTGGGTTGCCAAAAAAGTTTACGTTGGAGGCAATGGTTACGGAGATTGAGGGGGTGTATGGGAGGTTAAGAAAGAAATAAGGATATTCGTCAAAAAAAGTATATACTTTTTTACAAAAGGAAGAAAAATTAACATGGGTCCGAATTGCAATTAGAAAGATTGATACGATAAAAGTATTGCTCATGGTGCTTTAGGAATCCAAGTCGGTTGATAACAAGAAATATATTGCACTGTCACTTCAAATCGAAGAGGTTGGAAAGATGCTCGGGGGATGGAGCGGACAGATCGTAACGCAAAACTCCCCCAAGAAATTGGGAGAGAAATAAAGAGATTTGCGAGAAATACAAACTGATTGTCAGAGTTCCGCTTGTTGGAAGGATTCGCATTGTTGATGTTGAGCTTCAGCTTAGAATCGTCCGAGTTCAAGTTGAACACGTACGGATTGCTATCACGATCGGAAATTGTGCATTGTTTCGTCAAAGCCACCACACTCAGAGAATTTTATTAGTCTGAGCGTTGAATATTATTCGTGATATGTAATCACCTAAAACAATACACCAAGTATCTTCTTTTTTGAAGTTTCTATATACACCTCGCTATCCTAAGCCATGACCGTCCACGTACTCACCTACTACCGATATTAATGTAACATAATTTTTTATACACAAAAACTTCATCACAGTCTTTCGACTATGGTGAAGTTAAGTGTAAAGTTCAAAGTGTCAAAGAGATAGTTTTAAGTGACAAAGTGTCGAGAACTAACTTGCGAGAAAGACAAATCGATGGACAGAGTACCACTCGTAGAACGGATCCGCAGGGCAGGCGTAGAGCTCCAGCTTAGAATCGTCCGAGCGCAATTGGAACACACGCGGACCGCCACCACGACCGGAAATCTGCTTCATGGCAATAAGTTTCCAATCCTTGCCAGGATATGAAAGTCTAAGCTGTGGACCAACTTCGGCAGGACATAGTTTTAAGCCAAACTCTTGAGCCTTTTTATATATCTGATCTATTGTTGCACCCTGAGGAAAGCCAAGTTGTTCGACTGTAAACTCAATGAGTTTGTATTGTTTTTGTTTCTTTGAATATTCAGTGTTATCTAATAAGTTTTTTGTATCATATTCTACCAATATGCCCTTGGATTCTAGTTTTGTTTTTGCCTGTTTTGGTGATTGTATAGATGTATCTGTTTTTAATTCATAACTAAATATCTTTTTGTCAGGGAATGATTCATAAAGATGTGCTATGTTTTTAAAATCTTTTATCTTGTTATATATTTCAACATTATATTCACCTATATATCGAATAGTGTTTTCATTTACTTCATTTGCATTTGTAGCGATTTGATTTTGCTCACATCCAAAAATAATAGATAAATCTTCTTTGATATTTCTCTGACTTCTTATCTCTTCAACTCGTGGGTCTTTTTGATATCCAAAGCCTTCTATTGCTCCATTCATCTCATACAAGAACTCCAATTCCTCTTTTGAAAGTTGCACACCTGATTTTGTTTTCTTTTCTATCTCTGTCATCTGCTTCATGTTTGCAGATTTCTTTTTGTACTTGTCAGCTTCAGGACCAAAATCAGATAGCTTATCCTCAAGTATCTCATTCATCTGAGGTTCGAGTGATTGATGTTGCAATATTCCTCTCACTTCACTTATTTGATTCTCGCCATTCATACGTATAGCAATACGAGGTTGTACAGGTTCATTGTTTGCATTGTATGTATAGTAAACATAAAAATCTCCTGAGTTTATTTGTGCTTCAGATGTTGAACGTCCAGCAGTACACCAACCTGTACCCTTGCCTTCTAGAGACTTGTAAAGTTTATCGGCATCTTGCCTGTTTCCTTGTGAATATTTTATCCATTGACCCTGTATTTCTTCCCGACCTTCTATTGAAGCAGACAGTGATCTTGTTATGAGCTCAGCATATAGCTTTGGAAAGCTCTTTGAAAATTCTCTTTGTATTTCAGGATCTGTTTTGAGTAGCTTATTATCTTCAGCAACCTTCTCGTACATGTCACATATCTGAGCAAGTGGCTCTCTATACACGTCTGGATATGGTGCGACTGTCGTATCCGTTCTGTTTTTAAATTTTCCAAGTGATTTATCAAACTGTGAAAGCTTTGTTATATTTCTAAATACAAAATACTTAAACCATGTTGGATATACAGCATCCTCGCTCGCAAAATAATCTATCCAATTATCTAGGGAATGTTTTTGATCTTTGATGACGGTTTCTATCATCTGTCTTTTCATGTCTTCCGGTATGTGTTCGGCTTGTATACCTTGCTCTCTTGCAACTTGTTGCTGCAACTCAAAATATGACTCTGGTACTTCTTCAGGCTTGATTATGAATTCGTTATAGATATATGGTTTTAGAAACTTGAGGTTTCTTTCTTTTGTTCTAGAGTCTGGATTTAAGAAAATCTTTTCTATTCTATCCATAAATACGTTTATTCTCTCTGTTGGATCATTTGGTATTTTTATATCAAACAGCTTTGGATCTATCTTTTCTCCTGTTTCCAGTTCCAATTCTTGCGCATCTTGCAAAGCTCTCCTGTTTAACCTTTCCTGCTTTTCGACCGAATCTTGTATTTCTTCAGTTTTCTGAAGTTCTGGTATTTTGATATGTAGGGGGTGTTTTTCCATAATAAATGTATTATATCAGATTAATAGCCAGTATTTAAGTACGACCATAACACTTCCCTTGTTCTGCATAGCTATGCACCTGTTTTGGTTGCGATATTATTAACATATGGAAGTACAGATGATTAACAACTTCGGGGTTAAAACGGAAACTATACAGACAAAGATTAAATATGTGCTTTACTATAGAAAAAGTGGTATATACACAATAAAACACCCATAAAGAATGTTTTATCATTGTGCCTCGGGCGGGACTCGAACCCGCACGGTATTGCTACCAAGAGATTTTAAGTCTCTCGTGTCTACCATTCCACCACCAAGGCAGATCGTTTTCCCAAAAGGGGAGGCGCAGGCCGGATTTGAACCGGCGAATATCAGTTTTGCAAACTGCCGCGTTAGGCCACTTCGCCACTGCGCCATAAGGGTATATTTGAGTATATACTCATCATCTACCACATGTGCCAATATAGCACGAAACTACCTTAATATCTATAACTCTATTTTGAATATGTCTTGTCGATGTTTTTCACCGAGGTCAAGCTCAAAAGATAAAAATGGGAGCATTCCTAGTGCTGAATTCTCTTTAATATAATCTCGAATCTCGCGTGCATTACGCCGTAAAAAATCAATTACTGCATTTTCTTGAGTCTCAGGTAAAACACTTACACGCACCATCACATTGTTACTTCGATCTGCTTGTTCGATAGAAGTAATAGTGATCAATGATTGTCCACCAGAGTTTCGGGTAATGTATTCATCAACTAGTTTTCGAACAATAGATGTTCCACGTCCTCGAATAACTTCTTTACTTTTAACGTTGTTTGTTTTTTTCATATTATAGATTTATCGTTCAACTATGGATACTGCTGATAATACGTCACCTGTGACAATCTCAATCTTTGATTCAACCATAAGTCCACATTCGTTTTCTACTTCAACGCTCTTAACTGCGGAACGTGCTTGTTGTAGTTCAATAATCTCACCTCGTCCAATCTCGTTTTCGCGTCGAAGGATTCGGACAGAATCACCAAGATTCAAACGCCCAGTCTCAACTCGTCCTCCGAGAACTTGTTTGTGTTTATTTGCACTAAATACTTTTAGAATCTTAAGTGTTCCATGTGATTCTTCAGATGTGATTTTAGGTGCTCGTTTCTTAGCCTCCTCGATCAACCACTCAGAAAGTTTATAAATAATATCAAATGTCTCAATAGTTGTTTTTGTTTGCTCACTTAAACGTCGTGCTGATGCATCAACTTTCGTGTTGTATCCAAGTACTACAGAATCCTTACTTCCTTGTGCAAGTTTTATGTCGTTCTCGTTTATATCACCTGTCTCTGCACGAACTACTCGAAGAATAATTCGATCAAGTTTGATTTTACTAATCTCGAGTTTTAGTGCATCAAGAGTTCCAACACTGTCGGCTTTAAGTACAATAGGGAGTGCCCATGTATCATCTGTTTCAAGTCCATACAATACCCGAATCTGTGCAGAAATGTTATTTACTTTTGGAACAGGTTCACTTGCAGCAACATCTGCAGTAAGTTTCAACATCTCTTTTTGTTCAAGGGCGACAAGTTCAGCTATAGCTTTATCTGTACACATAATACAAATATCACCCACATGAGGCTCTGCGGTCCACCCTACAAGTCGAACTGGTTGTCCGGGAATCGCTTCCTTGATCAGTTTTCCTTCAAAGTTTTCTAGGATTCGAACAGGTGATATTTCTCCACCTGATACGATAAAAGACCCAGTCTTTAGAGTTCCATTTTTAATAATAAGCGTTGCATGAATTCCTCGGATCTTATCTCGACCTGATTCAATCACTAAACATTCTGCAGGTACATCATATGCTGCTTTGATATCAGCAACCTCTGACATAAGTAGAATCATATCAAGAAGTTCATCAACACCCACTCCTGTTTTTCCTGAAAATGGAATAAGTGTAATATCTCCTCCATATCCTTCAACAAAAATATTATGTTCAGCTAGAGATTGTTTGGTTTTGTTAATATCAGCACCAACTCGATCGATCTTACTTGCTCCGATAAAATAAGGGACGTTGGATTCGGTAATAGAATTTAATGCATCAAGTGTCTGTGGTTTTACTCCATCTTCAGCAGATACAATCAAGATTGCAATATCGGCAGCTTTTGCACCTCGTGTTCGCATTGAGTTAAATGCTTCATGTCCAGGTGTATCTAAAAAAGTTATCCGCTGATCGTTATGCGTGATCTCGTATGCAGACATTTTTTGTGTGATTCCTCCAACCTCTTTTTCCGCTGTGTTTGCTTTTCGGATATAATCAAGAAGAGTTGATTTACCATGATCGACATGACCCATGATCACCACTACAGGTGCTCTGTCTTTAATATCATTTCCTTCAAGTTTTTTTAGTTCCAAAATGTTTTGATGTGATTTTCCACTTACTCGAGTTTTTAATGTTGGTGCATTCTTAACTTTTTTTCGTGGCACTCGTGGCACATATGAAGGACGTCCTGATGATGGGGTGTGTCGTGGTGCATATGTTGTTGTTGGACGTTTTACGATTGATCCTTTCAAAAAAGTTTTTGCAAATGCAACACCTCGGTCGTCACTAGCTGTTTTACTTGTGACAGGTGGTGTGTTTTCTTTTGCTTTCTTTTCTTCCGCAGTGATGATTTTTGATCTGTAAGGGGTAGGAGGTGCAATAGGTGACACTGTTGCTACAGGTGTGGTTACGGTCGTTGCTGATGTTGCTACAGATTCGTGTTCCGTTACAGGTGTTGGTATAACCGGAGTAGTTTTTTTCTTCTCATATGCGCGTGCAAGTTCCTCCATCCAAACATCTGTTGTTGAGGCTTTTTTAATAGGTTCTTTTTTAATCTCTTCAGCAACCACAAATGTTCGAGATGAAGTTCGAGCAGGTGCGGTCACAGGTGCAGTTGTAACAGTGGTTTTTCGAGTTTTTTTAGCTGGTTTTTCCTCATCAACTTCAGCGGTTTTCTCCTTGGCTGCGACTTTAGATGTAGATCCGTCGCTGTTGAATTTTACTTCGAAAGCTCCTCCAAAGGCTCCGCCGAAGGCACCCCCAAAAGATCCGCCATCATTTTGATCATTATCGGCCTCGTCTTGTGGATTTTTGTTCATTATCATGTTATATCTAACTATACATATTTTATCAGAAAAAACAATGTTTTTAAGGTATTTCTGGCGTTTATTTCGCCTCAAAAAAGCATACTTTGACTACGCTTCGATTACTCCTATAGATCGAAAGGTACTTTCGGCTATAAGTTCAGCCTATCGGCAATTTTCAGCCAACCCTGCATCTTTGTATGATCGAGGAGTGAAGGCGACTCGAACCTTGGAAAATGCCCGAAAATCGGTTGCGCGAATCTTATCCGGAGGATCAATTCATAGTGTACATGCTGATGAAATCATATTTACAAGTGGTGGAACTGAGTCAAACAACCTCGCTATTATGGGGGTGATAAAAAGTTGGTTTGATACTAACTCACATCTTGGTGTTGTTCCGCATGTGGTTGCTTCTTCTATCGAGCATCCAGCTATAAAAAAAGTTATTGAGACTTTAGTATCACTCAAACAAGTTACTGCAACTTTTATCGCGGTTGATGAACAGGGGATTGTTGATCTTGCAGAACTGAAAGATGTTTTCACACAGAACAAAAACATTGTGCTTGTTTCGATGATGATGGTCAATAATGAGATTGGTACGGTTCAACCACTTCGAGATATTGCTGCACTTATTCGAAAATACAGGAAAGAAAACAACTCCGTGTACCCATATTTTCACACTGATGCGTGTCAGGCCCCGTGTTACCAAGACACACAGATTGACAAACTTGGCGTTGATCTACTTACACTTGATGGAGGGAAGATTTACGGATCTCGAGGTACGGGGTGTTTATATATAAAAAGAAAGACATTTATCTCTCCGATTATGTATGGGGGTTCGCAAGAAGATGGTATGCGACCTGGAACTGAAAACGTCCCAGCGATAGTGGGATTTGCAAAAGCACTTGAGTTAGTGACACGGAAAAAAGAAACAGAAGTGTTACGTCTCAGAAAGATGCAAGATTTTATATACACATCTCTTCCAGAAAAAGTTTTTGTAAATGGAACAACTGAACCAGCACTTCGTATGCCTAACAATATTAATATATGCGTTCCAGGAAGTGATTCAGAATTTTTAGTATTTAAAGCAGATGTTGCTGGTATAGAACTTTCAGCCACAACTGCATGTCAAAACAAACAAGAAGAATCGCGATCGTACGTAGTTGATGCGCTAGGAAAAAACTGCGGAGGTTCATCGCTTCGTATCAGTATGGGGCAGGGTACAACATGGAGACAGGTGAAAAAGCTGGTAAGGGTGTTGCATGAGATTGTAGGGTAATTATCTCTATCCAAACTTCAGAAAAATTTTACTTTTTCTTTTAAATTATTTTAATACATCGTTGTTAAAATGATGGAATGAAAAATAAAAAGATTTATGTTAAAGGAAAAAAAATTGCTATCACAGTGTCAACAATAGGTGATGATTATATATCGCTGACTGACATTGCAAGGTTTCAAGATCCTGATAGGACTAATTATATTATTCAAAACTGGATGCGTACGAAAGATACTATTCACTTTTTAGGTATTTGGGAAACAATAAATAACCCAGATTTTAAAGGCATCGAATTCGATGCCTTTAAAAAACTAGCTGGTTTAAATAGTTTTTCACTTACGCCTATAAAGTGGATTACTTCAGTCAATTAAACAAAATCGCAATTACACAAATCCGTTCACTTACTGTAAATAATACAATCAAAAAAATACTATAATACCCCTCGAAACAATCGAACAAACTTTTCTAACCATACTCGCCACACACTTCGATTTAACCACTCCTCAAAGGTAACCTGAGAGCAGTTTTGTTTCAGTGTAGTGATATCTGCATAGAGCTCGTTTACAATCACAGGATTTTTGGTGAAGATTCCATTTTCAAAATTGAAACGAATAGAACCAGGATCAAGATTCATACTTCCTATATATACCGCATCATCAAAGGTTGATACTTTAGCATGTATCATCATGTCACTTTGATATATATGTATTCCGTATTGTAAAAACTTTTCGAAATATGTTTGTGCGGCAATATCAACAATATGATGATCGGTTTGTTTTGGTAAAAATATACTTACTGCAACACCACGTCGTCGTGCTCGTATGAGTGCGCGTGTAAACTTATGAGTTGGCACAAAGTAGGGGACGACAAGGTTAATATTTTTCGATGCATTCTTAATCAATGTCAGATAGTTATAAACCAAATATCGAGATTTGAGGAGTGGTGCCTGATATCCATAACCCTGCATATCTTCTGGTGTAAATAAAAATCGTTTTTCACCGTGTATTTTGATACCAGCTCTGTGTGCGAAAGTGTACATGTTCTCAAAATCAACGAGCGCATCCTGTACTGTATTCTCATCTTCAGTCTCTATGTTTGCATCAAGCCAATCCGTCACACGATCGCCAATACACCATCCACCGATATGTAAAATCTTTTTATCAATGATAAGTGATCGTTTATGATTTCTAAAAAACCACAAGGCTTTGTTTTTTGGACTCCATGGTGTCAGCCAATTGAAATAAATAATTTTGATACCCGCATCTCGCATCTCTTTTTCCGCTAAGGTGTTTGAACAACCCCGACTACCAAGCGCGTCAAAAAGACATCGAACTGTAACACCCGCCTGTGCTTTTTTGATAAGTGCTGTTGTAAATGTTTTCCAGGCAGTATCATTATCAATATAAAAAGTTTGAAAAAGTATTTCAGTTTCCGCGTGTTCGATTGCGGATAGGAGCTCGGTCCAGATATAAGAAGTTTTTTTGATAATTGCCATAGGTTTTCTTTGTCTATAACTATACACCCTAATAAAAAAACCGCCCAGCCCTCTCGAGAGAGGGTAGAAACAAATGAAGTTCTCTCGTTAAAGGGTGTGTGTACATCAAATTTTGATATACTATAATTATATGAGATATATTATCACCCATTTAATCAGAGGAGAGGCTAAGGCTGCACATGAACAAATAACAAAAGACTTGGCAGAAAAATTTGATTCTTTTCCAATCCATGATCGTATTCAGCCACACTTAACGCTGAAAAGATGGTTTGAATTAGAAAAAAATGATATGGATTTTCTTTTTGAGAAATTGTCCCAATTTGCAAATTCATACTCACAAACAGATTACTCTTTAAGTGGTTATGGGCATTTTGATACAGATGTAATATATGTAGATGTGAAAGCTTCGGAAACGTTACTTTCAAACCTACGCGATTTGAGCAAAGAATTACATACAGTACCCAACCTTACATTTGATGAGTTTGATCAGATTGATCATAATCTGCATGCAACAATCACAATGAGTGCCTTAAAAGCTTTTGACTACGATCAGATTTGGAATTATCTACACGATTCTTCAAATACAATACCTAATTTTAATTTAAAGTTTGATAATATCGCTGTGATGAGACGAGGGGCAGACAAATGGGAAATTGTTAAGGTGTGGGAAATATCAGCATTAAAGTAAAAAAATATATATGAAGATATTTTCTACCTATCAACCAATGTCGAAAGAATATTTCGAGCTATGGACAAAACGTCTTGATGTGTTTACTCCTAACCACAAAGGTCAACCTCGAGAAGATTATCATCTTGCTTCAGAAAAGTATTCGATTTTCGTGGTTGCCGACGGAGTAACTCTCAAACGAGATAAAGATGGAAATTATCCATCCGAGTCTGGTGCTGGAGTTGCTGCCAAGATTTTTTGCGAAACAGTTATGCATGAGGCGGAAAAAATATACGATATTTTTACAGAAAAAGATTTGAAGGAATTGTTCAGTAAGGGTAATTCTGCAGTTGGTGAATACAATAGGTCACAAGGAAGAATAAAAGAAAATATAGATTACAGAGAGTTTGATTTCTTCGCAGTTACAGCTTCTTTTTTACTTATCAAAGAAGAAATAGGATATTGGTGGTCTATACATGATTCAGGTATATCTTTTTGTGACTCAAGTGTAAATGAATTGTTTCGCTCTCCTGAATTATGGTCAGTAAAAGAAAAAGAACTGATCAGACCACAAGACATGACTGAAACAGAATGGAACAAGTTTAAAAAAAGAACATATAGAAATAAAGTGGGAATAGATGGTGATCTGATTGGTTATGGAGTTGCTACAGGGGAGATTGAAGCTGAAAATTATTTAAATATCGGATCGATGGAGTTGAAAGATAGATACCTTGTATTTTTATTTACAGATGGTTTTGTGAATTATATAAGCTTGGATGGTTTTAAAAGTATGTTTACAGATTGGGGAACTGATCTTGAGCAGAAAGTAGTGTCTTTTTCAGAAATGAAGATTGAAGAGGATTGTGCACTGTACGGTCAAGAGAGATCTATTATTGCCGTAAGACTCTAGATTTATCATCATGTGTTATTAATAAAAAAACCGCCCAGCCCTCTCGAGAGAGGGTAGCTAATAGGTCTATCAAAGTTCACGCATATGACAATATGTCAACCCGACAAGCTTAAAAACTCATGCTACTATACGAAACATGCAATCAACAAACGAATATCTAGAATATAAACGCCACTCACTCGCGCATGTACTCGCTGCGGCAGTGACGGCACTGTATCCAGGTGTGAAGTTGACGATCGGCCCTGCGGTTGAAAACGGTTTTTATTATGATATCGACTTTGCAGATAACAAAGCTCCAAACGAAGAAGATCTTTCTGCTATTACAGAAAAGATGAACGAAGTGCTTTCAGAGTGGAAAAAAACAACTGATGGATTTGTAGGAAAAGAAGTTGATGAAGTGGAAGCTAAAAAAGTCTTTTCTGGAAATGAATACAAGCTCGAGTTGATCGATGGTATTGTTTCTAAAGGTGAAAAGATTACTCTATACACATCAGGTGCTGAGACTGCATTTGTATTTACAGATCTGTGTCGAGGAGGGCATGTAAAAGATGTACATGATATCGAGGACAGATCTTTTGTGCTCACAAAAGTTGCAGGTGCGTATTGGCGAGGAGATGAAAAAAACAAAATGCTTACACGAATCTACGGTGTAGCGTTTGATACGAAGGCGGATCTTGAGTTATATGTACACAATCAAGAGGAGGCAAAAAAACGAGATCACCGAAAGATTGGAAAAGAGATGAAACTGTTTACTATCTCAGATCTGGTTGGTTCAGGACTTCCACTTTTCCAACCAAAAGGTACGATACTTCGAAAAGAAATTGAAGATTATCTATGGTCACTTCATAAAGATAAAGGATACGATCGAGTCTGGATTCCTCATCTAGCTAAAGCAGAGTTGTATCATACATCAGGACATGGACAACATTATCTTGATGATATGTTTGCGGTACATGGTGGAACAAGTAAAGAAAACTTTTATTTGAAACCAATGAACTGTCCGCACCACATGCAATTGTTTGCTGACAATCAATTCTCATATCGAGACATGCCGGTTCGATATTTTGATCCAACAACAGTATATCGAGACGAGAAGACAGGGCAGCTTTCGGGTCTGACTCGTGTACGATCTATCACACAAGATGATGGACATTTGTTCTGCCGAACAACTCAAATACATGCTGAGTTTAAAAGTATTGTTTCAATCATCAAAGAGTTTTATACAACTATGGGTATGATCGAAGGATATAAAGTTCGATTGTCGCTTCGAGACAGTGATAAAAGTAAATGGCTTGGAACAGATGAAGTTTGGCATACTGCCGAAGAGGCATTAAAAGCTGTGTGTGCCGACGAAGGACTACCATTTTTCATTGGAGAGGGAGAAGCTGCATTTTATGGTCCAAAACTAGACTTTATGTTTAGAGATGCTATCGGACGAGAACATCAACTTGCAACAGTACAATGTGATTTCAATCTTCCAGAACGTTTTGATCTTTCATTTATCAATGAGCAAGGACAAAAAGAAAGACCTGTTGTGATTCATCGAGCGATTTCAGGATCTTTGGAACGATTCCTTGGTGTGATGATTGAACATTTCGGTGGATTGTTTCCCGTATGGATGGCACCAGTACAAGTAAAAATTGTACCAATAGGTGAACGACAGTTAGATTATGCATTTGAGTTGATGAATACATTTAAAAAAGCAAATATACGAGTTGAAGTTGATGCATCATCTGAAAGTCTTGGAAAAAAAGTTAGAAATGCAAAGACAGAAAAAATTCCATTTGTGATTGTGATTGGTGATAAAGAAATAGAAAGTGGAGTGATAAGTTTGGAAGGACGAACAGAAAAGATTGAAGGGAAGACCATAGCTGAGGCGGTTGAGTATTTACGAGGGTTGATCGATGGTCGAGTGTTATAGTAGTAAAAAAGCCCCTAATACGGGGCTTTTTTGATGGGGCTGTCGGGTGCTTGGCAAACATATAATTGTCCGCAGATCGAACTAGCTTCTTCGCTGCTTTGTCTAGTACTCGGTCTACGGTCTTTTTTATTAACGACGTAGAGTGAGAGAAACAAAAGTGTAGTCACTTTTGTTTCCGAACCGAGGAGTTAACGGTTCTGCCCCACCTAGTTGACACCTATGTTATACTCAAAACATGGTACCTCTAAATCATTTTACAACGAGAGCCAAGGAGGCTATTCGTCGTGCTCATGAGCTTGCTATAGAGCGTGGACAAACAAACGTCCAGCCTATGCATCTTTTGGCTGCATTATTGACACAAGAAGACACATTAGTCACTATTATGCTTGAAAAGCTTGAAGTAGACTATATTCTCATGGCTGACAACGCCTTTGAAGCTATAGACTCAGGGGAGGCTTCAAACACACTCAGTCCTGCGTATCAGTTATTTCTCACACCTGAACTTACTATGGTTATAGAAGCTTCTGGAAAAGTTGCAGCAGATGTGAAAGACAATTTTGTTTCTGTCGAACATTTGTTCATCGCATTTTTTGATTCATTAAATCCAGCACGAGAGTTGATCGAAAAGTTTAACATTGATAAATCAAAGATGATTTCTGTTTTAGAAATGTTGAAAGTACAGAAGAGTAATGCGCCTGTTGGAGCAACCGGTAATGATTCAAAAAAAGTTAAAGCACTTACAAAGTACACACGAAACCTAACAGCACTCGCTCGTGAGCATAAACTTGATCCGGTAATCGGACGAGATACTGAGATTGCACGTGTGATTCAGATTCTTTCACGAAGAACAAAAAACAACCCAATACTTCTTGGTGAGGCGGGAGTTGGAAAAACAGCTATTGTTGAAGGTCTTGCTAATCGTATTGCTATGGGAGATGTTCCAGAGTCTTTGAAAGATAAAGAACTCCTTTCTCTTGATATGGGTTCTTTGGTTGCGGGTACAAAGTATCGAGGAGAGTTTGAGGACAGACTAAAAACTATTTTAAAAGAAGTTGAAAAAGCAGATGGAAAAATCATCATGTTTATCGATGAGACTCATACCATCATGGGTGCTGGTGGAACAGAAGGATCTCTCGATGCATCAAACATGTTGAAACCTGCGCTGGCTCGTGGAGAACTGCGAGCTATAGGAGCAACAACACTTCGAGAGTATCAAAAACATATTGAAAAAGATCCTGCGTTGCAGCGACGATTTCAACCTGTATATGTACAAGAACCAAGTATTGAAGATGCCACTGCGATTCTTCGAGGTCTGAAAGATAAGTATGAGTTGTTCCATGGAGTACGTATTCTCGATGAGGCTATAGTAGCTGCAGTGTCTTTGTCTGCACGATATATCACTGATAGACAACTTCCAGATAAAGCTATTGATCTTATTGATGAAGCTGCGTCGTCACTCAAAATATCTTTGGAAAATAAGCCACATGCGGTTGAAGAGGCACATCGAAAGATTATGCGTCTTGAAATAGAACGACAAGCACTCTTGAAAGATCCTGAAAACAAGGCAACAAAAGAAAGAATTAAAGAAATTGAGGCGAATATTGCCGATGTAAAAGATGGAGTTCGAGAGGTTGAAGCTAAGTGGCGAGGTGAGCGAGATGCACTGAATGACATCAAAGAGATTAAGAAAAATATGGAGTCTTTGAACCAAGAAGTTGAGCGCGCATCAGCGCGTGCAGACTTGGCGAAAGCTGCTGAGATCCGATATGGAAAACTTCCTCTACTTGAAAAAGAACTTGAAGTGAAAATGAAAAAGCTACGAAAAGTAGATAGTTCAAAACGAATTCTCAAAGAAGAGATTAACGAAGGTGATATTGCTGAAGTTGTTGCTCGATGGACAGGTATTCCAGTTACTCGGATGTTGGAAGAAGAGTTGAAGAAGTTGGCACGCATGGAAGAGGTTTTGAAAGCACATGTGATCGGACAAGATGAGGCTGTAAAAAAAGTATCAGATACTATCAAGCGATCACGTGTTGGTATTCATGATCCGCTGAGACCCATCGGTTCTTTTATCTTTCTTGGTCCAACAGGAGTAGGAAAGACAGAGCTTACAAAAGCTTTGGCTGAGTTTATGTTTGATGATGAGAAGTCACTCATCCGAGTCGACATGTCAGAGTATGGAGAGCGACATACTGTATCTAAGATTATCGGAGCACCACCAGGATATGTTGGACATGAAGATACAGGTACACTTGTTGATAAAGTAAAACATCGACCGTATTCAGTGATCTTGTTTGATGAGATTGAAAAAGCCCATCCGGATATTTTCAACATTCTTCTGCAAGTGCTCGATAACGGACGATTAACCGATTCAAAAGGTCGAACTGTAAACTTCAAAAATACAATCATTATTATGACATCAAACATTGGTGCACAATATATTGATCGTATGCAGTCTATTGGTTTTGCAGCATCACACGATGATAAGCAAGCTTATGTAGATGTTAAAGAGAAGGTTATGAGTGCATTGAAAGATCACTTCAAGCCAGAGTTCTTGAACCGTCTCGATGAGATCGTGTTGTTTGATGTACTTGATCCAACTGCTATTCGGCGTATTGTTGATATCGAAATCAAGAAAGTTACAGCACGTCTGACAGACAAAGAGATCACACTTGATTTTAGGGATTCTGTGTATGAGTATTTGGCTAAAGAAGGGTATAGTCCAGAGTACGGTGCTCGACCACTTCGACGACTTGTTCAGTCTAAGATTTTAACACCTCTTGCATCTTTGATGATTACCGAAGGTATTGCAGCTGGATCTCGGGTAGTTATAGATATGGACAAAGAGGGAGGATTGAAGTTCGATGTCAGATCAACTAAGTCGGCCAAGATTAAAAAGACGGTCAAAAACTTGGTTGAGGAGGTGGAATAGAGTGTATTGACACAGTATATACACAGTGTATACTGTGTATATGACAACCCTAAACATACGAATTGATGAAAAATTGAAAAACGACGCCTCAGACATCCTCGGTAAGATGGGGCTAGATCTTTCATCTGCAATTAAGATGTTCTTAAATCAGGTTGTGGTTAAACAAGGCGTGCCTTTTACTCCAACTATTGTTGATGAGTGGGGCGATGTTGGGTATACCACTGTGATGGACTTTAGAGATGAAAAAGGGAAAGGGGTAAAAGCAGAATCTGTATTAAAAGCTTTAGAACGTAAGTTAAAAAATGGCCGATAAAATAGAGAAGTTCGTAGCAAAGCTCAGTATGAAAGATACTGAAATATATAGAGATATTGTTAAAGCAATACTATCTCATGATCTTGAGTTATATGATGTGAAAAAGCTATTAGGTAATCGGGATGAAAATACCTATAGAAAATACTAAACCCATTGATTTTCCTTGAAAAAAGTGTATATTTGTTCTATGTGTGCAGTGCACTCATAGACAAGCGCAGATGGCGGAGTGGTCAATCGCATTTGACTGTAAATCAAACGCCTTCGGGCTACGTAGGTTCAAATCCTACTCTGCGCACCCTATTATTAATAGAAAAACAATATGCCACAAAAAAAATTAGTTAAACTAAAAAACAAGAAGACTGGAGAAATCATTTACATGAAAAAGTCAGGTAAACCAGGTTCTTCTCAAATGCCAAAACTAAAACTTAAGAAGTATAGTAAGGTATCTCGAAAGCGAGAGATGTTTGAAGAGTCAAAGAAATAATTCTCTATGATTATCACAACTACTCCTACAATTGAAAATCGAGCGATTACTGAATACCTTGGAATTGTTACAGGTGAGAGTATTGCAGGTGTTAATGTTGTGAAAGATATATTCGCATCTTTTACTGATTTTTTTGGTGGACGTTCAGAGACATATGAAGCTGAAGTTCGAAAGGTTAAAGATCAAGCACTTAAAGAATTGGAAGAGAAAGCAAAAGCTCTCGGAGCTGATGCTGTTGTTGGGGTTGATTTTGACTTCGAAACAGTAGGTGGAAAAGGGTCAATGTTGATGGTAAACGCTTCGGGTACTGCGGTAAAACTAGGCTAATATGCGTTTTAAAAAACTGTGCTATACTCGTGTAGTACAGTTTTTTGATTGTATATATGGGTCCATAGTTTCAATGGTAAAACATCGCACTCCAAACGCGAGGTTCTAGGTTCGAGTCCTAGTGGGCCCGCCAACTCGTGCTAGCACGAATAGGCTAGTTTTTAAGGATATTTTGAGGTTCAAAATTCGACCCTACTCGGGCTTAGAAACCGAGAGTTGGTCAAGTGTCTGTATATTTTTTGTGTCATAAAATGGTATATTAAGTAAGATGATTCATTTACCGATTAATCTTGAAACCTTCGGGTTCGTTCAGCGTGAAAAATATAATAGTGTTTCTGTTCGTAACAAATGCGGCAGGGATTTCTTGTACTATGCCTTGCATTACATGTTCCCCGAAAGATTCAATCAGGATAAGAATAATCCAGAACAGATCGACTCACGACGTTTACTAGGAATAAATCTCAAAGGTAGTTTCTCAGCTCTTTTCGCATGGACGCAATTACAGTTCTACAGAATGCCGGTATTTTTCAAATCACTAGGCCTACGGTTAGAGATAAACAGAGTGCACGTGTCTGGATTTTGGAAATTAATGCAGACTTTACTATTCTCTCGAATGGAATACGAAGAAGGGGTAAGGCTGATACAAGACAGGGTTGATACAGGAAAAGTTTCTGGCATTGATATTGCATTGAGATATTGGGGACTCTTAGATCATGTAATGTTTGTGTACGGGTATGATGAGGATAATCTGTACGTGTTTGATACACATCAGATACCAAGTATCGAATATACAAAATTGACGGTGGATAACAGGTTCTACATGAAATTACCCAAAGCAGTGATCCAGAGGAGGTGGAAGAGGTGGAGCAGGGTGTGGGTTGTTGAAAGCAGTACGCATGCGTGATAAAACATAAACAAATGAACAAACTTCAAACAAGTATCCTATATATAGCATTGGCTCAGGCGATCATCGCAATGCTCGGAAGCCTCTACTTCAGCGAGGTGATGAATCTGCCGCCATGTGTGCTTTGCTGGTACCAGCGAATTGCCATGTACCCGCTTGTGGCGATTCTGGCAGTGGGCATTATCCGCAGGAACAGGGATATTGCTGTGTTTGTACTACCCATATCGCTTATCGGCCTCGCAATTTCCATATATCACAATCTGCTATACTGGAAAATCATTCCAGAGAGCATTGCGCCCTGCATGGCAGGCGTGTCATGCACGACAAAATTCTTCGAGTGGTTCGGATTCGTCACTATTCCTTTCCTAGCTCTGGTGGCATTCATGGTTATAAATATCTGTATGGTTTTATTCATAAAAAATAACAAACAAAATATATGAAACAAGAAACAAAAGTAGTTATAGGAATGATAAGCGTCACCATTTTGATACTAGTGGGAATATTCGTGCTCAGTGGTAAGCAGGCTGGGGTAAAATTCGCGGATTCTGAACCGGTATCAGATATGTCAATGCTCGTTAGGGAAGATAGCCAGAAGATTGAAGCCGTCGGATCGAAGATCACTCTTGTCGAGTTCCTCGACTTTGAATGCGAGTCATGCGGTGCTGCATATCCATCTGTAAAAAGAATTCTCAGCGAGTATGAAGGCAAGATGACTTTTGTCGTAAGAAACTTTCCTCTCCATAAAAACTCTGTCTTGGCAGCAAAATCTGCTGAGGCTGCTGGAGAGCAGGGCAAGTTCTGGGAAATGTACGCCAAACTTTTTGAGAATCAGTTAGAATGGGGCGAAAAACAGACTCCTCAGACCGAGCTTTTCAGGAAGTATGCGCAGGAGATTGGCCTCGATATGAAGGCATTCGATGCTGTAATTAGCAGTACAAAATATGAGGATAAGATTGCTCGGGATCAGAATGATGGAAGGGGTGTTGGTGTGCAGGGTACGCCGACGTTTTTCCTCAATGGCAAAATAGTACGAGGCGTGCCGAGCTATGCAGCACTCAAGCAATTGATTGATAAGGAGCTTGCCCAATAATGCAGAAGATAGGATTGCGCTTGAGATTAAAATAAAAGCAAATTATGACCACATCAATTGTCGTATTTCTAGCTGAATATCTTCCCTTTGTAATTCTTGCAATCGGTATTTTGTTCTTCTTATGGCTTGATATCGTTAGGAAAAAATCCATGTTCGTATTCTCGTTACTTTCAGGCGTACTGGCTTTGATAATGGACAAGACTTTGAATCTACTGATCATCAGTCCTCGACCTTTCGTACTCAAAGGTATAGACCCTCTCATTGCCCATGCGGCCGACAATGGATTTCCGTCTGAGCATGCATTGTTTGTATTCCTGATCGCAGGCGCCGTCTTCGCATACAACAGGAAGCTTGGGATTATTTTGGGAGGAATGGGCGCCTTTGTCGGCATCGCTCGGGTGATTGCAGACGTGCATCATCCGATTGATATACTCGGCGGATTTCTAATTGCCGTTATCTCTCTTGTGATGGGATGGCATGCACTAAGGTATCGGAAGCAAAAAGTAGTCCCAGAAACCGAATAAGAGTTTTTTGATTTGCGGAGTATAATGATACGTATAAATGAAAACAAATTCGTCAACAATTTTTATTGCCCTGATCTTCACGATACTTGTACCCGCGATAGGGTATATTTCCTTTGGTCCATGGCCCGCACTCTTATTCCTGATAGGGTACTTGGGCGGGTTCATATTATGGCTGACATTGCCCACTAGGGCTCCTTTCGCATCAATCAAGTCTGCGTATTGGATTACGTTCGGCCTGTTCATTTTGCACAGGATTGAGGAGAAGGTATCGGGATTCTTCGCTACGTTATCGGATATGACAAATGTGCCGATTCCTGAAGTGATCTCTATGCCGATAATTCTGCTCCTCATACTGTCTGTAGGTGCCTGGATCTTTGGTCCCGTATTATATGCCAAAGGGAACGCTTTCGGACATTATCTTGTTTGGACGTTCTTCGTCTCAATGGGAGTAACAGAGCTTGCCCATTTTATTCTTCCATTGTTTACAGGTGATCCTTATGGTTATTTTCCTGGAATGCTCAGCGTTGTTGTTCTTGCACCAGTTGCATGGTGGGGCATGAGAAGAATTGTAAGCAAGCCTGCTTTGTAGGATAATTAACGATATATGGAATCCTTAATGCTCGCTTTTGCAATATCCTGCATCATACAACTCCTTCATTCGATCGAGGAAATCTCGACTCGCTTTGAAAGGCGATGGCCGCTATGGAAGATGAGAAGGTCCACTTTTGTGATTTTCGAGATCGTCTTCACGGCATTGTTCCTCTTTGTGCTGATTTTCCACCCTTCGTTTGAGATCCAGTTTGCAAAGGCATTTCTGTTGCTTATGTTTGCGAACGGAATCTGGCATCTGTTTTGGGCTGGCAGCGAAAAAAGGTATGTTCCCGGCCTCATTACTGCGCCTTTCCATGTATTAAACTTCGCCATATATTTTCTTAACTAAAACCCATGCACGATCACAGCAACCATTCGGGAGAAAAAAATATCAAGACCACACTCGCTTTAAATATCTGTTTTACGGTGATCGAATTTGTCGGCGGGTTTTTCACGAACAGTCTGGCAATTTTATCGGACGCACTCCACGATTTGGGAGACAGCTTGGTTTTGGGACTTGCCCTCTATGCGGAAAAGAAATCAAAGAAAGGGGCAGACGCGAAAAGGACTTTTGGGTATGCCAGATTGTCGGTATTGTCAGCGACCGTGTCTGGTGCCGTGTTGATCGGAGGATCACTGTATATTCTCTCTGAAGCGATCCCTCGCCTGCTGCATCCCGAGAGCGTCAATGCGGGAGGCATGATGATCCTTGCGGTTGTCGGAATCATTTTCAATGCATTGGGTGCATGGAGGCTGAAAAAAGGGGAGAGCGTCAATGAAAAAGTCCTGTCGTGGCACCTGATCGAAGACGTGCTGGGATGGATCACCGTGCTGATCGGCGGCGCATTGATTTATGCATTCGATCTGCCAATATTGGACCCGATAATAACCATATGCTTTACGCTCTTCATCCTCTGGGGAGTGATCAAATCGATGCGAGAGGTCGTCAACCTTCTCCTGCAAGGGGTGCCTTCAAATACAAATTTAGATGCGCTTAGAGCGGATATAAAAAACATTGACGGTGTTCTCGGCATACACGATCTCCACGTGTGGTCTCTTGACGGGAAATCGAATGTCCTGACCGCTCACGTAGTGGTTCGTCCGCAGGGTATCGATGACGCACATGTTCTCCAGCGACAGATAAAGCAGAAACTGCATGATGGCCATGAAATTGAGCATTCTACCATTGAGCTCGAAACCGAAAAAACCTGTACCGGAGACGATTGCTAAGTCGCCTGATTCAAGGAGATCATTCTTCCTTTAAGTATTATTTTGCTTTTCAGGCATCCTAACAATTCTCTTTTCTCTTGATCCTTGCCTGATTTCAATATGTATTTCGCGTAGTTTCGAATATCAATATCCTTAACTTTTATCTCTTCGTTAGTGTCAGTCAGCGCCTGATTGAATCTTTTCATCCGTGTCACTTCATCTTTTATCTTCTGCATGATCGATATCTCGTCCAAGTCTATATTATCCATAAGCTTGATAAATTGCTCTATTAGATCAGGCTCATTTATATATTCTCGCTTGCAATCAGGATTCCTCGATCTTGTGCAAGCGTAATAGATATGTCGATTGACTGATCCGTTTTTGAGCTTCTTGAACTTCTCATCCGCACAGACACCTGAGCCGCATAGTCCGCAGGCCATAAGCTTGGTGAATGCGAATTCTTTAGGTTCGCCTGTTCTTAATATCTGACTTTTAATCTGTGTTTGAACTAGTTCAAACAACTCTTTTGATATCAAAGGTTCGTGCTTTCCCGTGTACCAGTTCCCGCTCTTTGCAGGGTATTCGAAAACTCCGTAATAGAAATGATTCTCTAGTACGGTATAGATATTTCCCAGACTCATATGTTTATGACCACAAGCTGTCCTGAAATTGAGATCAAACTTCAGCCAGTGCAGTATCTTTCTGCCAGTCCATTTTTCGTATGCCACTTTTTCAAATATGCTCTTGATGATGTGTCCTCGCTCGGGGTCTACATATACCTGGCACTTTCTATCGATTCTTTTCTCGCTAAGGTATCCGGTCGGCGCTCTGCCTGGCCATAGTCCCATCTCGCATCTTGTTCTCATTCCTCGCTTCACGTTTATGCTTTTATTGTCATTCTCAAGCTTCGCCTGTGAACAGAGAATCATCAATAGGAACTTTTCATTCGGCGAGTTTCTGAACTGCTGTCCGTAAGTTCGTATTTCAGAAAGCAGTCCCTGATCCATCAAGTCTACGACACTTCCTAAGTCGCCTGCGTTTCTACTTAATCTATCGGGTGCCCAAGTCAGTATGCCGTTGAATCTTTGTCTTCTGATATCTTCTAGTAACTCTTTGTAGACTGGTCGTCGACCCGAATCCTTTGCGGAATGTGACTCTCTGCGAATGTCGATTATTTCCAATCCATCTCGTTCAGCAATCTGGAGCATTTCTTTAACCTGAGACTCAATCGAAAGAGCCTGCTTCTCGTCTGACTCTGTAGATTTTCTGGCATACAGGCAGTACTTTATCTTTGCCTGTGGCACTACTTCCGCCATCCGTATCTGGGCATTTATTCCTAGCTGTTGCATATACTAATTAATGCCAGACCCATAAACCCTGCATAGCTATGCAAGATAGGGGAAACGTAGTGTGGTCGTCTAGACTCTTAGCAAGAATGCTTTTTGACGATAGGATATGGATTAATAGCCCGAGTTGGGCTATTATGAGCATTAACAACTTAATATTGCTGACCTAACCCTAGTGCCTCAAATACCTAGGTATGGCCAAAATCCGCTAAAGTGTAAAAACCTCCTCGTCAGGAGTCACTTTAGCGGTCGTATCTGGAAACGGGTACGGGTTGGGCCGAAAGGTTCAATCGCAACTGGCGGGGAGATTTTTG